>Ga0076173_111_pt1 | contig 46285 bp, 48 predicted proteins | sample RifGroD2_FD_67770 | JGI IMG/M metagenome (GOLD analysis project Ga0076173, IMG submission 67770) | Parcubacteria bacterium GW2011_GWD2_38_11
AAGTTCTTTTGCGTGAAAGAAAAGGTCTTTGTCACTTCCTTCTTGGGAAATGAATCCGAATCCTCGGTCTGTCAAACGCTTGATTGTTCCTTGGTTCATTGTGTTGTTTGATAGTTTTAGTTAAATGCACGATTGTTAGGCTTTGTAGCAAAATAATTTGTGCAGTTCGTGCTCAGGTTTGCATCAGATTTGTCTTAAAAAATTTGAAAGATATCGAGATACCTTGAAGATTTTTTTAGGCAAAGATGATGTGAAGATGGGTGCGAAATGTATAAATTATTTTGCTACAGAGACTTGGTTGCTCAAACATGTTCGACTAGTACTGCTTGCGCACCAACTGGTGCTTCTTAAATATAGCATATAGCAGCTAAAAAGTCAATGCGTACGCTACCGCGGCAGAAGATATTACTTTTCAAGATCCAAAATCTCATCAATTCTAATTTGCTCAACAAATTCGGGAACATGAGAAACAAGCACCATAGCGCCTTCATATTTACTAAGTGCCTCGGCAATTATTGGCAAATGACGGAAATTTATATGATTTGTTGGCTCATCTAAAATTAAAAGACCTGGCTCTTGAAGCACCAACCGCGCAAAAGCAACCAATCCTTTCTGTCCTTCTGAAAGTGTGCCAACTTTTGAATTCATTATTTTTTTGTCTAGCAAAAATCCAGAAGCCACGCTTCTAAGTTTGTGTTCGTCTGATCCACCCATTACACTTGCCAAAGATTCATATACCGTATCATCAAAATCTAGAGTTGAAAAGTCTTGACGATAATATCCAACTCGCACTCCTTCAGCAATTTTTGCGCCAGCAGCTTTTCCGACAGCCAAGGATTCCAAAAGTGTGCTCTTGCCGATTCCATTTGGACCAGCCAACAACAGATGCTGATTTTTTTTAAGTCCTACATTAGCATCTTTTGGATATGGATGATGATTTATAATCACAGTAAGTGAAGAAATTTTTAAAAGATCACCAGAAAGTTCCGGTTGTGAAGGAATTGTAAAAGCTCTGATCGCTTGATCTTCTTTTCGCACGTCCACTTTGGCTTCTTCCATTTCTTCAGCCTTTTCGCGCATTCTGCGAGCCACGAGCCTCATCTTTCCTCCTTTGTTTGCAAAGAAGTTTGCCTTTTCTTTGTTGGCAATAATTTCTTTTTCGTATTGGGCATTTTTCATTTCCTCTTTTTCAATGCGCGCAGCAATTTCTGCAACCACTACATAATAATCTCCAAGATATTGATCAACTTTTTTTGTGAAAACATCGAGATACAAAACTCCATCAGTAAAAGAATTCAAAAAGTCAGCATCATGCGAAATCACGATGCAAGTTTTTTGATATCCAATCAAAAAAGAAGTCAGATGAGCAATTCCAGCTTTGTCTAAATTATTTGTCGGCTCATCCAAAATTAAAAGGTCTGGATTTTGAATTAAAGCTGAAGCCAAAAGCAAACGCGCCTGTTGTCCTCCAGAAAAAGCTCGAATAATTTTATCATGCGGCGCACTCAAATTGACGACTTCCAAAACCGCATCAATCTTTGGATCAATACTATATATCTTTTCATCAAAACATTTTTCAAAAAATTCTTTAACTGTCAGATCAAGATCTTCGCGAGGAATAACTTGCTTAGCATATGCAATTTTAAGACGATCATCTACAAAAATAGAACCGTCATCGGCTTTCAGCGCGCCTGTAATCAGGTTGAAAATGGTGCTTTTGCCAGCGCCATTTTGTCCCATTAGCGTCATTTTTGTCCCGCGCCTAAGAGAAAAAGAAGCTTCTTCCAAAATAGGTTTATCGTGTCCATATTCAAAAGAAACCTTATTAAATCTAACTGCAACGTCGTTGTTTGCCATATTTTTGGACAGCTTTTTAGGCTTTAGCTTTTTAGCTTATTAGGAAAATGCACTGAGCTCATATTCTAGCGCATATTTTTAAAAAAGCCAAGCCCCTGCGCCTTTACTTTTTATAAAATCATATTATACTAAGCAAAGTTCATTATCCCATTGAAAAGGAGTCTTTTTATGGCCCAGGCCAAGAAAAAACCAAATGTGAGTCTTAAAGTGTTAATTTCAACGATTAGATTCAAAGTGTTATCGCTTATTTCAAAAGTGCTGACTATCAGGAATTTGGCAATCGTAATTAGCGCTCTCCTACTATTTATCGGAAGCCATCTTTTCAAACAACAGCAACTCTTGCAAAAAACAAAATGGGAGAGTGATTATGCCCAGAAAAAAAAGATTACTGAAGACAAGAAAACAATGTTTTGGGTTTCAAAAACCTCCTTGCAAGGAAACAGCGACAAGAGATTGTGGCTAAAAACAAAAATGGAGTTCAGCATAAAAAAAGAACTCGCTGTTCCCGATATGGAAGATTCTGAAAAATTTTATTTCAAAGCAAATAATTTTCCAAATTACTTTGAATACAGTGTTTGTGACACCTATGGAAGCGAACTGCTACTACGTCCGCCACCGAAATCAAACAAACCCGACTTCAATAAGTCGGGTTTACTTTTTTATCTTGATAGTAGCTTCGAAAAAATATTTACTCAACAACAACAAATTTTTCCTTTGGTGCTTTGCATACTGGGCAAATTTCAGGAGCCTCTCCTAACTCAAGTTGTCCGCAGACTTGGCAAACAAAATATTTTTGCTCAGCAAGATCTTCGCCACTTTCAATTTCATTCAAGGCTGAAATGAATTCCTTTTGATGCTTTTTTTCAACTTCATTAGCCCAAATGAACCCATTTTCAGAATTTTTTTCTCCCTCATTTTGGGCATCAGTAATAAATTCTGGATACATCGTTTCAATTTCATAGGTTTCACCAGCAATTGCACTTTTCACATTTTCAACTGAGTTTTTAATCCCACCCAAATTAGCCAAGTGTTTCAAAGCATGAATCGTTTCACCCTCAGCTACTGCGCGAAAAAGTTTAGCTAGATTATTCTTACCTTCTTTTTCGGCAGCTTTAGCAAAAGCCAAATATTTTCGATTGGCCTGTGATTCTCCTGCAAAAGCAGCTTTCAAGTCTTCTTGTGTTTTAGACATATGTTTTTAATTACTAATTACTTTTTAATTATACCTTAAAATGGCAATTATCTCTAAGTCCCTGTTTTATTTGATGAAATTTCTGAAATAGCACTGTTGATATTTTTTCCTGCCAAAATATTATTAATGACATCCTCATCTTTACAAGAATAAGCATTGTCAGGAGAATAAAATTTCTTTTTAGGCCCGCGACAACCTCCGTTATCCTTATATAGCACTCCGAAATATGGCATCATAAACCCCATATTCTGCGCAGAGAATTTTTTATACAAAGAATCCAAAGTCTGAGCTCTTTTTTCTGGTTCCATTCGCGCAAAAATATCAAGATCATCACTAGGGATACCAGTCCAATCCAAATGCAGCAAAACATTTTTAGCTTTAGCTGAAAAGTTTTTGTGCCACAAAAGCGCCCAGCAGCTTCCTCTTCCTGAAAAACATGGTCCGTCCTCAACACTGCCATCTTCAGCCAGTCCAACTCCTCCCTCAATATAATCAAATAGTTTTAAATATTTTTCATCCGCAATTGATCCCGTTTGCGCGCCGATCACAATATCAACATTCTTTTCTTTTGCGTAAGCGCGAATTTTGGAGATAATCTTGGGTGCATAATCTTTTTTTGCATCTTCTTGCATATAAATCTGACCAAATGTAAAACTCTGCACTCCAGCGTCAATAGCCTTTTGCGAAATATATTGAATATAATCACGATATTCCTCACTGGCAAAAGTTGGCTTACAACTACCCTCACCCCAAACATTTTCACTACCGTCGCGACACATTTCTCTAAAATCGAACTCTTTATTTTTAAGCTCATTGAAATAATGCGCCCTGAAGTTTATAGCTTCAGCAATAAACATTCCATACACTAAATCTTTTTTATTGATCTGACCCATCACATATCCCACCGTTTCAAAATCTGGGGGCTTAAGCCAGGTCTCAATCGCGCGATGCAAATAATAACAATTAGATCTGTTGATGAGTGCCACAAAATTTTCATTTTCCGGATTATACTCCGAAAGCAGACCGTCTGCCACACAACCTTGAGCTTTGAGTTTTTCCATTGATACTGGCGAAGGCTTGGGTCGCTCAATTATATTAAAAGACAAAATTTTATGTTGCTTCTTGGTGACAATAACCATTTCAGGCTCTTTGAATTCCAGATTTTTAGACATCAACACAAAAAATCCCCCCGATGCAATAGCGGCGACTAAAATAATAACTACAGCAAAAGAAGTCTTGATTTGATGTTTTAAATCAATTTTCATCTTTTTCTTTTTAATACCTATTTAATAGTACGCTTCAAACAAAAATACCTTGCGAAATCTTTTTATCCATTCCCTGTATTATTAAAGGTAATTAATTAAATTTAACAAAAATTATGTGGACAATCTTTCTCATTCTTCTGATTCTTTGGTTTTTAGGCTTTCTTACCGCTAACACTTTTGGCGGCTTGATCCACTTACTACTAGTAGTGGCACTTATAGTTTTGATTATCCAATTACTTCAAGGTCGCAAAATTTTATAGTTATAATTTTCATCTGTTGTTCTGTTTTGTTCCACCTCTCCTAGTGAGCAATAAAACTGGCTTATTTTTTGCTATTTAAATATTTCTGAATCATCTTGGCATATTTTTGCTGAGGATAATAACATAGGGAGTTAGGGGTTTCATTTGGATCAAGGCAACATTCACCATCAATATGACCCTTGGAATTTTTTTTACTCTTTTTTGGATTATCATTTTTACGCGCGCAAATTCTCTTTCCATTTACGACTTTCGTTTTGGAAAGAATAGGACCTGGTTTTCCTATTGCGCCATTTGCAATATTAGGAGTAGCTGCCTTCTTTAGGGGTGTAATTGAAACTTTTGACTTGCTCACTGCTTTTGCAAAAGTAATTTCAGCCTTATTATCCGTCAAAAAAACAGTACTGGAAACATTTCCTCCATAATAAACATTCTGTGCATTGGCCTTTTGCACTGAAACTTCTGGAATAACATTTGTCGTAAAAAAATTTCCAGAGATAAACAAGGATAATCCTCCTATAGCGATAAATTTAAATATTTGCTGCTTTAACATACTTTTTCCTTAAGTTACGCCCTTTAATACAAGCGACTGGGAAAAAATTTTCAATAAACCAAGGACGACTACTGCACAATCAAGGACTCCGAACCCAGGAAGCCTAAATTCAATATTTAATTCAAAAAAAAACCGCCCTTGCAGTTCTTTCATTTTTCCTTGTCTTGCGTTTTTTAAATCAAGAAACTATTTTTCTATTAGATCTACGCATTTTTAACCATAAATCGCACAATATCTTCCACCACATTTCGTGTTTGACCATGCGTTGGATTATAGTGAATATATAGATCAGGCTTTCCATTTATCTCAATAATATGAAAGGATTGCTGCGACGGATCCTTGGAAATATCACTGCACATAACATCAATGCCGACAAGATATTTTCCCACAACCTTAGATGCTGCCACGCAAATTTTTTCAATATCAGGGTGCACACTATCAGTAACATCTCTTGTTTCACCGCCTTCCGCCAAACAAGAACTTTTTTTAATATACGCTATTTCATTTTTTGTCATCACGCTTTCCAGCGTAAAATTTTGCTCTTTTAAAATTTGCACCAACTTTTCATCAAATTCTGTTCGCTTTTCTGTTGAGTCTTGTTTTTCTTCAATAATCTTGCGCAAAGTAGAAACCCCATCACCCACCGCATAAGGAGGAATCATTTCAAGTGCCCCAATCACCTTTTCATCCAACACAAGTAATCTGTATTCCTTCCCAAATACCATTTCCTGTGCGATCATACTTCGATAATGTGGCAACTCTTCTTCCAATAAAATCATTGCATCGCGAATATTTCCAATAAGGGGGAATATTCCCCTGCTATTAGAACCCTGGGCATCTTTCAGAATAATCGGGTATTTAAGCGCGCTCAGCTGTTTTTCCGCTTCTTGCTTGATAAAGCTCTTTTTATAAAAACATTCACTTTGAGGGGAAGGCAGATTATGCGCAAGAAGAAGTTTATGCGTAATATCTTTGCAGCGAGTCAACTGCCCACTAACAAAAGACTGACGAGTGATAGAAATTTTACGTTCGAGCAAAATACGCTTTCCCAAAACATTTATATAAAAACATCCCCGTTCAGGAACGAATTCTTCGATAGTGCCACCCATATTTAAAATGGCATTTTTGATAATCAGGGGATTTTTTTTCATTTTTTACTTATTTAATAATTCATCGCTTACTAAGCAATTAATAATACAATATTTATTCAAAAATGTCAACCCCATTAGAAATTTCTAACGGGTCAACTTTTGAGACAACTTAAAAGAGCTCCGTGGAGCTCTTTTGTTTATTCATATTCCTACTTCCCTGCTTTATTTTTCAGGAAAAGATATTGCTTGTAGATGCGATATTTTTTATAAGCATTATAACCAGCCTGGGTTTTTTCATCTAATTTAGCAAGTTCCCTGCTGCCGATTAATCTATACTTTGCGTACACAGCTTTTAAGCGTTCAAGCTCAGCTGAGTTTGTTTTTTTAAGTTTTTTAACTTGAACATACGATTTTTTAGATACTGCCACGTTGTGTATTTTTTTGTATTTTTTGTAAGCTTTTAAATTTTTTCCTTCACTTTCCTTGCTACTTACCACGGGATTGTTGATCACAATTGCCTTATCAAACACATACGAATGACTCATCACTGTTCCTTTGTTGTCACTTATGTCATAAACAACTGCCTTCAAAACTTTTGTTTGTCCGTCGTCTCCATCAACGTTTATTGGTCCGCTTACTTGAGAGCTTGTATTGTCAGGCTCTGTTCCATCAAGCGTATAATAAATCGTTGGATCAACATCACCTCCAGCTGGTGGAGTTAACAACACAGACTGAGCAGAAGAATATGTTTCACCTTCTATGTTTGCTGTTGGTGCATCTGGACCAGTTGTATCTGGAATTGGCAAGGTTGTAAAGGAGACTTCTTCACCATAACCAGTTCCTGCGCCACCACTAGCAGAGGCCTTCACAAAATAAATCGTATCAGGACTAAGCCCTGTCATCGGACAGGAAAAAGTTCCTTCAACGCCCACTCCTAAATTACAAGAACCGGTATAATTTCCTGATTCCGTTCCCCAAGAAATAGTCCTGGATGGGATAAGAGGGGCTCCCCTGAAAGTCATATCTCCATTTGCAGTCGCTGATGTTTGAGTAATATCAGAAACCGCATTTGTAACAACTATTGGAAGGGCTGGAACTGCTTCTGTTGTGAATGATAGGATTTCTCCATAAGATGATCCTGCGCTATTATACGCGTAGGCCTGAAAATAATAAGTTGTATTAGGCGTAAGACCATTCATTTCAGAAGAATACACACCCACAGAACCTGTGCCAGGAGGACCATCTGTATTCCACAGATTTGATTCAATTGGTTCATTAACCCATTGGTGAATAAGTCTTGTAGTGTTCTCTCCTCCAGTATCCAAAAGTTCAGCATTAACTATAGCTGATGTTTGTGTCACATCTGAAGCTGCAATAGTAGCAACAGTAGGCGCTGAAACAACAAATGAATTATCAATAAACATCTCAAGTTCTGAAACACCAACTGATGAGAACTCATTGGCAATGGCCGTGATATGTAATTTATAAAAAAAATAATTTTCTGGTGCAGCAATTATGAATTCTTGAGATTGAAAATCACTAAAAACAACATTACTTCTGGAATCAAGAACTACCCAGTCAGCTCCATTAATACTACTTTGCAATTCCCAGCTCTTAGGGGCCATATTGGAAGCATTCCCATTGCTTGTGATGGCATATTTTGCTACTCTCACTGGATTGCTATCAGTAAATTGATACCCCACCCATTGAGGCAATCCAGGATCTGAAATCCAGGTTGCTACAAAATGATCGAAAGCTGACACCATACTTCCAATGCCCGTGCTTGCTGTTACTACTCCAGAAGGAAGGAAATTAGTAGTCATTGCTGGAATTATGTTAGCAGAATATTCAGCTTTAGCACTTTCAATTGAAAAGAACAACGTAAAACCTATTAGCACCAACAACATTTTGATTTTCATTTTTTTCATTATAAAATATTAAAATTAATATATATTAATATGCATTATTTTTATTTTTTATAATAATAAATATTTCCTTTAAGGCAATTTTAAACGACATAAAATTTTTTATTTTTAATTATGAAATGTTAAACGCATAAATATTATTATAGCTTATTTTCATTTTTCCGTATAATCAACAGATATTGTTAAATTTAAAAGCCGCCTAATAATATTAAGCGGCTTTATTTACATAACAACTATGTAACAAGCTTAAAGATTTTCCAGTTTTCCGGAATCTTTCCAAGAGTCAACGTCTGCATAAAACACAGCCATCGGAAAATCGCAATCAGACTGCATAAACCACCCTATAAATGGCTGATCAATGACGATCTTCTTCTTTCTAGGATTTCGCTCAATACAGCATCCCAAAATCATCATACTTGTTTCCACTAGAGCGCGTGCCCCTTCTTCATTCATACGAAATCTGAAACGCTGATCTGCCTTGCTAATGGTCCAATTATTTCCATCTTTCGACGCAAAAGCCCCGACCAAAAAACTTATGTCCGGTCGCAAGTCAAAATTCACACATGGAATAGATGCTTCGACGCTCATTTCATATTCCAGATGAAATTTCCTTTTAGCTTTCAAGACATCAAAAACAGTTTTGACAAGTTCCATTCCTGCCAGTTGATCAGTATGCATCATCAGGCAGAGTCGATCACCATTTTTTGTTACAATTTCCAGGAGCGGACTGTCTTCAAAACCTTCCACGGTATATACCGAGCAACCCTTTTTCAGCTTAAATCCAGGATAATTTTTATTTTCTCTTTTTATGGTTTTTTGCTGAGCCTTGCCATCCAACCAGCGGACAGTTTTGTCCAAAACAGAGATAACACTGATGCTAAAATCCGGATGGGACTTTGCGCTGCCCACGAGATCCCTAAGCTTAGCCACTTCATCGCGCCGCGTCGCAAGAAGTTCAAAAACCTCTACCTGCGATGGATTAATCGCCTCCCACATTTGCGCAGGAAAAAATTTTTCTTGCTCCAAAACAAGAAATGCCTTAATGATAGTTGCCAAATCCAACGCACTTGTCCCCATATTCCCTCCTTTTTTGTCTGTTTTATTTTACGTGATACCAGCTATTTTTAAATTACAAACCACCCAAAAGCAGTTCTTTATAATAACAGATATCCATATTTATGCAATTTTAAAGAAAGCCGGCTCATTGCTCATATTTTCTTCGATTTATTTTTCAGCAAGTTCTTTGATCTTTGGCAAGATTTTAATTTATTTTTGATCGTATGCTTTTTGTAAATCAGCAATAATAATTTTTTTCATTTGAAGCATCGCCTCCATTACTCTTTTGGCTTTCTCGGGATCAGAGTCGTTCAAATAATCAATCAAAACAATCGGCGTGACCTGCCACGTAACCCCAAACTTGTCTCTATTGATCCAACCGCAAACCCCCTTTTCCCCACCATCGGAAAGCTTTTCCCAAAAATAATCGACTTCCTCTTGATTTTCACAGTTCACCACGAAAGATATCGCGCCAGACATCTTGAAATATGATCCGCCGTTGAGCGCAACAAAATCTTGTCCATCAAGTTGGAATTCCGCAGTCATCACGCTGCCTTGAGGCTGCTCTGAGGCCTTTGCTCCCGCCTCGTCATAGTGAGTTATCCTTCCTAATTTGGAATTTTTAAAAACCGAAACATAAAAGTTCGCTGCTTCTTCAGCTTGATGATCAAACCATAAAAATGGGGTTATCTTTTGAATTTTTTGCATATAATTCTTAACAATGATTACAAAATTTAATACAAAAAACCGCGCAAATAATTGCACGGTTTTTTTCTCTTTTATGTAGGTTACATTTTTTCAGAAGGCTGTAAAATACTTACTCTGTTGCCCTCCGTATCTTGAAAACTTACATACAGACCCACTCCAGGAATATTATCAGGCTTGCCAAAAACTTTTCCGCCCATTTGCTCAATTTTTTTAATAGCTTCTTCAATGTCATCCACTGAAATCACAACTGAGGGGCACTTGCCCATTTCATCTTGCGATTTTTCATAAAAACCTCCATTTATCATGCCGGCCTCCTTGGGACGTTTGTTCTCCCCTTCTTCTGATGTCATGACCACGACATAATTCCCCATATCTTCGCCTAGCATATTATATTCCCAACCAAAAGATTTGGCGTAGAAATCTGCCATACGATTTTTATCAACGTAGGGCATTTCAAAATGCACCACTGGATTCATTTTTTTCATATAATTTTATTATTAATAATTATATTCGTTAATACCAAAAAGAACATGGAAAATTTCGTGGTCTTTTTAATCAAAAAAATTTTCCTAGAGATTAACAATTGTTTTAAATCCTCCATAAGCCATACGCTTCATATCGAAAGGCATCGGCATATTCGCATATTTCGGATCATTCATAACTGGATCTTTCATCATCATCGCATTAACTTTATCACGATGTGCCCTTGATTTAAAAACTATAAAAGAAAAAACTACTGTTTCATTTGATTTAGCCTTAACGAGTTGTGGAAATTTCAGAAATTTCATACCCATCATATTGGGATTCAAATCATCACCAACGCATTCAAAATACTCAAGCGCACCATATTTTTTCATAAGCTTTTCCATAAACTTTGCCATTTGACGATATTTAGGCAAATTCTTTTTTGGAATTGGGAGAACAAAACCATCCACATACTTAGCCATATTTTTATGTATTACAAGTTACACAAACTAGTACAATTTAAAACTTTATTTGTAACTGATTTTTTTATGCAGTAGTGAATAATTTAGGTGAAATTCTTTTTTAGATTTTAAAAAAAAGAAATTCCCAAATCACATAGTCAGTATTCAAACTTATGATCCTTGAGGAATTTTTTTTCATCAAATTCATAATTCTTGAGAAATTTGCCAAGCTCTATAGCATTTTTTCTTGCATTATCCAAACACACTGAAGCACCGGGAGAGGGAGTGATGTCAAAAATGATTCCCTCTCCGATAATTTTTGCTTCGCCCATTTCCATTTTTTGCTGCTTGGTGTTCACAACTTGTGGACGTACCCCGCCCAATCCTATTCCATATTTCAAATCGGTAAGCTTGATTGCCGGCACTATTTTTTGCGCATCCTTCAAGAACATTCTTTTGCCAAACCAGGGCACATCAAACATCAAATTTTTCACAACATACCAAAAAATTGTTTTATCGATAATGATCTTAAACAAGCTTTGAACTCCACACAAAGTAAAGACCGATGTTTCAAGAAAATCAGGCAAAGTATGCCAATTGTGCCTCTCCAATAATGGTAACACTTTAGCGGTTGGGCCAAATCTTGTTTCGGTTGGATCATTCACATTTGGATCACCATGAATTGCGGCAAATGGAAGTTTTTTTATTTGCATTGTATAAACCTTTCCCCGCAAAAAGTTGCTTGCCTTATAAAAACTTCCAGCCACCGGTAAAATGCCGAGTTCTTTTCCATAGCCCAAAGACTTGGCAAAAATCAGACTATGCGGACCCGCTGCCACAACTATAGTCTTGGCAAAAATTTCTCCATCAGGAGTTAAAATTTTCCACCAGTCATCCCAGCGCAAAACTGAAATAGCCGACCGACCCAAAAAAATATCTATTTCTTTTTCTTGCTTTAAAGCTTCTCTTGCAAATGAAATGGCTATTTTCTGATAATTAATTGCATATCCTTTTTCACTGAGCAGTGCAAGTACTTTTTGTTTTAAATCCCGACCCTTGATAACATTTGGCTCCAAGGAAAAAATCTCGTCACGATAAATTTTTTTAAGATTTGGAAATACTTCTCGAAATTCGTCATAGCGCCTCTCAAGCTCAGACACTTCTTCGTCGCCGACCGCTAAAACCATTTTGTGCGAAAGCAAAATTGCATCCTTGGCATATTTTTCAGCATAACCAGCCAAAAACGAAGCTGCCTTTTTCACTTCTCTTGCCTTAGCCAAGGAATAATTAGTTTCAATATCACCAAAATGCAATGTCTGACTATTATTATTAAAATGTGAATTTACCTGCGCCAGCTCCTTATATTTATCTAGCAACACCAATTTTTGCAGGTTGGTATATCTGCTCAAAACATACAGCAAAGCGGTACCCGTAACTCCTCCACCGATAATAGCCACATCATATGGCTTTTGAATATCATTACTCATATTTTCAAATTTAAAATGACTCCGTTATTTTTTATCTTATATTGCGCCATCGATCAATTGACCATCGCCCTGCACCAAAAGCAATCAATGCAATGCAACTGCCAAGTATAAGAAAATTGTAATCAAGACCCGTCCCTGTTTGCGCTGTGAAAAAATTTGTTTGCATTGTAAGCCGCAAAATAACAATTGCGCCAATCATAATAATAGCCAATCCGCTAGCTGCCCAGCGCGTCAAAAATCCAACAATAAGCGCTGCAGCTCCGAGTGGTTCAACAACCGATAAAAACTTGGTAAGATTTACCATAGCTTCAGGTATACCAGCTGGTGCAACTGACCAAAAACTTAACTTGGCATAAGCCGCAAAAAGAAAAATTGCCGCAACCACTAATCGCAGAATAAGCAGCGTTGCATCGCGAAAATTATTATTCCGTTTTTCATTTTCAATATTCATAATATTTCAATATTAATTAAAAATCGTAATCAAAGTTTAAGTTGGGATAATCAAATCTTAAGTCGGAATAATTCCTTTCATTATTCCTATAGCCATAGTGATATATGCGATTTCGTGGTATTTGTTTGATGTTGTTGATGTGATCACGCGTATGAATGAATTCCTGACATTCATCACTCCAAAATCTGCCGGAGCATGGACCATCATTACGACGACTGCTAGCAGAAGAGCTGCTAACCACAAACAGACTTGCAATGAAAATTATCGCAAATAAAGAAAATTTGTTTTTCATATAGATTACTTTTAAAAAAATTTTAACGGCACATTTGTTTACGGTCAATATTACAATGATTATTTTATAAAATTTCCTTTTTAAGCGAATGTGTAAAACAAAAGACCCCCTTTCAGGGGTCTTAACATACGCAAATAAACTTCAAGGCTCTCAATAGCTGATGTGTTCAGAGCATTGAACCTGACAAAGATTGAAATGGAAATGCAGTTGCTTCCTTTGTTTATGCAAACAGCATACTAACTTCAATGTAGAGCAGCTGAACATTGAAATTATTTATAATACATATGAAATTTACAAAAAAGATGCTCCTACCTAGAATCAAGCGGCAACAAAATAATAAACTGGAAAGCTTTATTGTTAGTAATATAAACAAGGAACTTGCTGAAATCAAATACAAGGACTGTCATTATGACTTCATTCAGATGCAATACTTTTTGGAGTCATCTTTCTGCGACAAAGAAAAAAGCGTTATTTGCAGCTCCAGCGATGGACAAAAGGCAAAAAAGATGCTATAATAGACATATAAGGCTTAATGAAGCTAAAAAAACATAATAAAAAAATAAAAGGAGAATAAACTTATGGAAAAATTTCCAACAAATGAACCGACACCAGAACAAAAAGCTGAGTTGCAAAAAAGTAGAACATTGTCAGATGCTGAACTGATAAAAAATGGTGCTGATTATGTTCCAGACTCAAAAGGTGAACCAGTTTTGAATGTTGATTTCACTGAAGGAAAAATGAAAGTGCTTGTGGAAAGAGCACATCCAGAAGTTGAAAAGCTTACTAAGTTATTTAAAAAAATAAGACCTTCTTTTATAACTTCTGCAACTATGGGAAGCACAAGTTCAACAAAGGGTGTTGCAGAGTTCCAGGATATGTTTAGCTATTACAGGGGTGATTATGAACGAGAACTTGAGCGTGACACAGCTATGGGCAGAAAAATTTATGAAGCTAAATTGGGTGGAGAAGATAGTAAGGATTATAAAAGAACGAGAGTTTATTTTAGAGACATCCAAGAAAGCAAGGTTCCTTGTATAGTTATTAAAAGAAGCAGAGAGCGTGATACTTGGGGTAACACAGAAACAAGTTCGTATAGCTTAAAGGAATGTTATTCTATTGAAGATTTTTACAATAATTTAAAACCAGAGGAGAAAGACGAAGGAGAAGCCTTAGGAAAAGAGCTAGAAGGTTATTTAGCTCAAGAATAAAAATGCATTATTATTGTGTATATTTAGCCACTTCTTATGAGGTGGCTTTTTTCTTTTGAAGAATTATTTTGTCTATAACCAGCTATGAACATCAGATTTAGTTTATTTTAGGTCAATTTATAGCCTTCCTGAAATACAAATGGCTTACTTAAAGCATTATATTATTTTTCAGAGCAAAAATAAGTGCAGAATGACGGGAAAAATGTCGGTTATTCGTTCTTTTATGCTGGTTATGAATGCTCATTCAGAGTTTATAACGCCTTTTTGGCTCCAATTAGCTATAATCTCAGATATTAAAAAAAGGGCTTCAACCTGGACACGTGAGCTATTTTCTGATATACTAGGTGGGCAATGTTGTGAATCCTTTCAAAGTTGAATGTAAGGTCTTTCATTTTTTTGAATAAATGAATTAAATTTTGCCTCTTGAAACGATAAGATTTGGAAACACTTTGTTCTAATTAAAAACAGTATAGCGTTTAGCAAAGCTCGGAATTAAAGTCCTAGTAAAGAGTGTCACGAATGAATTTTCCACGGTCTTGTTCAAAAAGACAATGAGTGGTAAAAATTCCTCCTCTCCTCTGAGCCTAGGCATTTGAGATAGCAAACCATAAGATGTCAACTTTTTGTTGATGGCTTTGCGTTTATTATCTCATTTCTTATTTTTATAAACCTTACGCCAACAACTCAAAGTTGTTGGTTTTTTATGTCATCAGCAGAAAAAGAATTTTATGAGAAATTAAGCAAGCAAGAACTTTCTGAAAAAGAAGTCTTTGAGGCGAAGAGCAACTTTGTCGGCTTTTTTGATTTGCTCTATCGCATAGACAAAAAGTTAAGAGAGCGAAAAAGTTCAGCAGGCTCTACACAATAAAAATCTACAATCATAGCAGTAACTAATTTAATTTATAAATTTCAAAACAATGAGCAAAAAGAAGCAAGCGATAAAATCTAAAAAGGAATTAGGAGAGGCAATGGTGGAGTTACTAAACGACTATTACAAACTTGAAATTTCAGGAAGAATAAAAAGAGGCTTAGCTAAGCGAAAAATAGTTTTAGAAAAAAGCAAAAGGTCATATAATAAACGTAACATAAAATAAATTACACAAAATTATGAAATCAATAATAGTGGCAAGAGTTTCAACAGAAGAACAAAAAGAGGCAGGCAATTCACTTCCAGCTCAGACGGAAAGGATGATGAGCTATTGCAAACGCAGAGAGCTTGAAGTGATTAAGAGCATAAGCTTTGACGAAAGTGCCTACAAGGACAAAAGGGATGAATTTGATAGACTGGTAATTCTAGTTCAGAAATTATCAAAAAAAGAAAAGGTGGCGGTCTGCTTTGACAAAGTTGACCGCCTCTCAAGAAGCATCTTTGACAAACGAGTTAACACGCTCTACGAAATGGCTGTGGCTGATAAAATTGAATTGCATTTTGTTTCAGATGGACAAGTCATCAATAATCAGATGTCAGCCACTGAAAAGTTTCAATTCAGTATGAGTCTAGGTTTAGCAAAATACTATTCAGATGCCATAAGTGACAATGTCAAAAGAGCCTACGAGGAAAAAATCAAAAGGGGTGAATGGATTGGACAAGCCTATGTAGGTTATCTGAATGTGACACTGCCAGACGAAAGCAAAAATGTTATCGTAGATGAGGAAAGGGCTTTTTTAGTCAAAAGAATGTTTGAGCTATATGCAACTACAAGCTATTCAATGAAAGGCTTGGCGGCTGAAATGAAACTTCAAGGACTCACGAGCAGGGCTGGCGTGGAAGTATCAACGAGTCAGGTTCAGGCAATGCTTAGAAATCCATTTTATTATGGAATGATGAGAATCAAAGGCAAGCTGTATCCGCACAAATATGAGCCGCTAGTTTCAAAATATCTTTTTGACAAAGTTCAAGAACACATAGACGGCTACAATAGACAAAATTTCAAAAGAACAAACAAACCTTATATCTTCAGAGGACTTATAAAGTGTTCTCACTGTGGCTGTGCCATAACGCCAGAGGAGCAAAAAGGACTCATCTACTATCATTGCACAAACTATCACGGCAACTGCCCTAGCAAGCAAGACAAGTGGTTCAAGGAAGAAGAATTGTTAGTTGAAATTAAAGGATTTCTTCAGAGCTTGAAACTTGAGAATGAGGCACTTGAAGAACTGAAAAAGGAACTACGAGCCACACACGAAGCTGAAAAGGAATACTATGAAAAAAGTCTAGGCAATATAAATAGAAAATTGGGAGCCATAGATGCAAGACTGAAAGTTATGTATACAGACAGACTAGATGGCAGAATCACAACTAGCGAATATGACACAAGAGTCAAAGACTACAAAAAGGAGCAGGAGGATTTGCTTGAACAATATAAGGAACACTCTACAGGAGATAAAAATTTCTATATTACAGCCAATAAGATTTTAGAGTTATCTCAAAGAGCGTGGGAATTGTTTGAAAATTCTGAACCACAAGAAAAAACTCAGCTAGTGAGTTTCTTACTTCAGAACCTTGTTTTAGAAAGAAGAAAGCTTTTATTTGAGGTAAAAACTCCCTTTAATGGAATAGTAGAATATTCTACATACTCCTCAGTGCTCCGCGACTAGGATTCGAACCTAGAACCCATTGATTAACAGTCAATTGCTCTACCATTGAGCTATCGCGGAATATTTTATAATGAATAGTTGCCTTTTCAAGCAACAAAATCAGTATACCAAACAAAAAAATATCTGGCAAGAGTTGGAAAGGAGCCTTTTACCATAATATAGTAAAAGGCTCCAAAATAAGATTAATCCATTTCTTTACCAAGATCATCTATGATGCTTTGCATCAAATTCACAATGTCTTGGAATTCCCCCTGGGTTTTGTCCTCTCTATTAGCCAAATACTCAGCATCAAGTTCAAGAAAGGATTTCATAACCAAGGATTCCAGCTTGGGCGATTCATAAATATCATTCTCAGAAAAAATTTTTGCCAAAAGATATCTGTATTTTCTTTCGGGAACAATTTCATTGAGATCCACCTTATCACTGGACAAATTTACTGTGACAATTTTTTGCAAAAAACCATTAACTTCGGATCGTATCCCTATTAACAGGTTCAGCTTTTTTTCCTGCAGTGTTTTCTCTTTTGCGGGGACGTTTAAGGCACTGCGCAATGTTTTGCGGCGCTCCTTATGACTCTTACCTTGAGCGAGCTTTTGCATAAAAAGAAAAAACCTCTCATATCTTGGTGTCGAAAAAATGTCCACTTCATTATATTTTTGCATAATTCCCTCCTTGGCTGGTTGTAAAAAAACTGTTCCATCTGTCATTAATACGCTCAATTATTCCTTATATTACAAAAACCCCGCTTTATGCGGGGTATTGCTCAATTTCGTCTTACACTTTAGTGTATGAAACCTAGTAGTCTTTAAGTTTGCTGATAGAACCGTGTTGACGAATTTTGTCGAGAGCTTTGGCTTCAATTTGACGAATACGTTCGCGGGTTACTCCAAATTCTTTTCCTACTTCTTCCAAAGTATGCGTCACACCATCCTCCAGACCAAAACGAATTTTAAGAATCTTTTGTTCGCGCGGAGTAAGATCATGAAGAACTTCCCCGACATGGTTTTTAAGAAGTTTTCTTGAAGCCACTTGGTGAGGCATCACTGTTTCAGTGTCTTCAATAAAATCACCAAGCACACTGTCGTCATCAGAATCCCCCACTGAAGTTTCAAGTGAAACTGTTTCTTGAGAAATTTTTTGAATATGACGAATCTTATCTACTTCCAAATTCATTTCAGCTGCAATTTCTTCCGGCAAAGGTTCGCGTCCCAATTCCTGCACCAATCTTCGAGTAATCTGGGTATATTTATTAATGGTTTCCACCATATGCACAGGAATACGAATTGTGCGCGACTGATCAGCAAGCGCCCTGGTGATTGCTTGGCGAATCCACCAAGTTGCATATGTTGAAAATTTAAAACCTTTTCGATAATCAAATTTTTCTACAGCGCGAAATAGTCCAATATTTCCTTCCTGAATCAAATCCAACAGTGAAAGATTATGTGAACGTCCAACATATTTTTTTGCAATACTCACCACTAAGCGAAGATTTGCTTCAGTCAGTTTTTGTTTGGATGCCAAATCCCCTTTTTCATTGGCTTTAGCAAGTTTTATTTCTTCTTCAGATTTTAAAAGTGGCACACGTCCAATTTCACGAAGATACATTTGCACAAGGTCAGAAGAACTGTCCTCTATTCCATCCAACAAATTTGAATCTGCATTTTTATCCTTCTTGCTTTTCTCGTATATTTCAGCTTCCTTGTCTGAATCAATCTTAAGCATATCATCAGAAACGACAACCTTAACTCCAGCAGTTTCCAATTGCTCATACAGATTTTCAAGCTCATCAAGTTCTTCCTCAACTTCCGGAATAAGGTGGATGATTTCATCTTCCGTTACAAAACCGCGTTGTTTTCCACGCGCAATAAGCTCTGCAATAATATTAACTTTATTTTCCCCTTCTTCTTGAGCAACTACCGCTGCTTTTTTCTTTGGCTGAGGAACTTTTTCAACGATTTTCTTAGGCTTTACAGTTGTTTTTGCAACTACTGGCTTTGCCGATGTTGTAGCTTTTTTTGGTGCAACTTTCTTAACAGGTTGTATTTTTTTTACAACTGCTTTTTTAATTACTGCTTTTTTTGCTGCTACTTTTTTTACAACCCCGCCTGCAACGCTATGCGTAGCATTGCGGGCAGGAACTTTTTTCTGTACGATTTTCTTATTTTTTTTCTGCACGATTTTTTTTGCTTTAATAAATTTTACAACTTTTTTAGGTTTGGACTTAACAGCAACTGTTTTTTTAGCATTTTTCGATGCTGCCTTAACAGTCTTTTTTATCGATTTTTTTATTACAACCTGCCTGCCGATAGGCATGGTTTTTTTAATCTTTTTTTTCATTGTTTTCATCTCAAATAAATATCTCGCCAAGTAAGTAAATACTCCGACAAAATGTTATAAAAAAAGTAAAACTATCCCAAGCAACTGCGCACGGAGTCTGTTTGAAAAATATTTTTCGTCGCTAAATTTTAAAATTTTGAGCGAAAGACTTGAAGGTTGAGGAGTGCTACATAAAATGTAACACGACGAGACCTGAAAGTTTTGCAGCCAAAATTTTGGAATTGCAGCAGAAAACATATTTTCCAAACAGGCTCTTAGCAAAACACCAAAAACCGGGAAAACCCAGCCTTTGTTTAAGATTGCATTTCTTGAGAAAGCTTTGTGAACTCGCTCATAAGTTTGGCGAGGGTCTCTTTATCCCCTTTTTGTTCAGCATTCTCAATTTGCTTGATGATATCATAAAGCTTTTCTTTTTGCAATTCCTTGATGTATTTGGATATGTATTCATCAACAAGCTTTCGCAATTCATCTGTGGAATATTCCACCACTCCTTCGCGAGTAAAAAGATATTTGGCATTAAAATATATTTTTCGCAGACTTTCAATAGCGTGATCATCATCGATATTAGCCAAAAGCTTATCGAAAGAAAATTCCGATTCTGCTCCATTTTTCAAAACAAATTGCACCAATGAATCATCTTTTGCCCACTGACTGTCCAACTGTGTCTCAAAATTCTCTTTCCATATTTTTGCGTCGCTCATAATAAGCCCGACTAGTGAATTTCTGATAATGTCACTGCGTTTTTGAAATGATGACTCTTGCTCAGTCAAAATATTTGAAGAAGCAGGATATTGAGCTTGATTTTGCTGCCCCATATTGGCAGCGACTGTTTTTAATACGTCAGTCACAATCTTTTCTTCCACTTCAACCGTATGCGCAATTTTCTTTATCCAATGTGCTTTTTCAATCTGATTTTCAATATTAGCCACGTGTGCCAGTACTTCCTTGGCAATATTAAGCTTTCCATCTGCTGTTTTTTTGTCATATTTCTTAAGCGCTTCATCAAAAAAATATTCCATTGCCAAAACCGATTTTTTAACTGCATTCAAAAGTAACGCTGGATACCACATCAGCCGCGTCTTTACCATCCTCCAATGTAACTATTTTTACATTAACACTTTTTTGTAAACAAAGATCCGTGCTTTTTTTGGCTGCAAGTTGTCCCGCACTATCCATATCAAAAAGCATTGCAATGTTTTCAGTATATCGTTTAAGCATTGTGATTTGATCACCTGTAAGCGCGGTGCCTGAAACAGCCACTGTGTTTATAATGCCGGCTTGCGCTGAAGCAATCACATCCATATTCCCTTCCACAAGCAAAACATAGTTTTTCTTTTTTATTTCACTCTTTGCATATGAAAGACCATATAGCGCTTTTCCCTTGTGATATACCAATGTTTCCGGGGTGTTTACATATTTTGCTTGCGATTCATCTCCCCCTGGAGCCACGCGCGCGGAATATCCAATAACATTTCCCATCACATCCGTAATCGGAAACATAATACGATCACGAAAACGATCATAATATCCCGAACCATTTTCTTTTTTTACCAACAACCCTGTTTTTTCAATTTCACTTAAATTATATCCCCTATCCAACAAAAATTTCGAAATATTATCCCAACCATTTGGCGCATAGCCCAGGCGAAAATTTTGAATACTCTCGTCACTCAATCCTCTTGTATGCAGATATTGCATAATCCCTTCCTTGCCAACACCTTTCCAAAGCTGAGTTTCATAAAATTTGGTAGCCAATTCCAAGGCCTCCAATATTCTTTTTTTGTTATCAGTAACTTGACCTCCTTTATATTCTTCCAATTGCACACCAGCTTTTTCAGCCAAAATCTTAAGGACCTCACGAAATTCCATACTTTCAATTTCCTGCACAAAAGAAAAAACGTCTCCTCCCTTGGCACAACCAAAACAATGAAAAATCTGCTTTTCTTCATTAACCATAAAAGAGGGGCTTTTTTCATTATGAAAAGGACAGAGTCCCTTCCAATGAGAGCCCGCCTTTGTCAGTCGCACATACTCGCCCACAATATCCACGATATTGAGCCGAGATTTGATTTCCTCAACATTATTATTCATATAACTTCAGACTAAAGAACTTTGACTAAAAAAGCAACTGGAGGCGGAGAGGAGAGGATTCGAACTCGACTAAATTTTTGTCGACACAAAAATTTGTCTAGCCACCGCCTCGCATTTTTGCCTGCTGACAAAAATTGCTCCGGCGCTGTTTTATAATAAAAGCAAAACCGTTTGCTTTTATTATAAAACAGCCTCCGATACCGTTTAAAGTATGCCACCCTTGCTCAGTTTCAATGCGGAGAGAACAGGATTCGAACCTGCGTAGAGTTGCCCCTAACACGCTTTCCAAGCGTGCGCCTTCAACCACTCGGCCATCTCTCCAAAGTATGGCGCCAGCCATACATACTACTTCTTACTTTACAAACTTTATAACTTTATAACTTTATGAACTATTTCTAAAATTGCTAGCGAGTCAACAGATGAAAATAAATTTTCATTTGGGGCGAGCGACGCAATTTCAAGCACGATAGTGCTTATATTTCCTTAATCCCCACCAATTGTATGTGCTCGCCATCTGGTGTTCTGCCCAAAATCAACACCACTTTATCCCCCGCATTAAGAATCCCTTCTTTCTTGGCATCTTCAATTAACCAATCAATATCTTCACGAAAAACTTCTCCGCGATCATAAAGTTTTGCATTAATCCCCCAAACCAAAGAAAGTTGATAATATGTTTTTTTGTTGTGCGTCACGACGAGCATTGGTTGCTCAGGACGAAAATGCGAAAAGAGTCGCGCCGTAAAACCACTGGCTGATCCAAGTACCACAGCCTTGGCATTACTACTTTTAGCCAGTTCATACGCACTCTTGATAACTTTCTTAAAATCTCCTTCCCCGTTTAAGGTAAGCAGATGCGTCACATCATCAAAAGGAGAAGCCTCAGTATTTTCAATGATTTCTTTCATTGTACGCACGCTTTCCACTGGATATTTGCCACTTGCTGATTCTCCAGAAAGCATCACAGCATCAGCGTGGTCAACCACTGCATTGGTCACGTCGGAAACTTCGGCGCGAGTCGGACGTGGATTGTTTATCATTGAATCCAACATTTGAGTGGCCACAATCACAGGCTTCATTGCTTGCAAACTTTTTTTGACGATTTCTTTTTGCAAAATCGCAACTTTTGTTCCTTCAATTTCGATTCCCAAATCTCCACGCGCCACCATAATGGCATCCGCGTGCTGAATAATATCATCCAAATTTTTGATTGCTTCTTTTCTCTCTATCTTGGCGATAATTTGAGGCAATTCAGTTTCCCTTCCCAAAAATGTTTTCATTCTGTCTCGCAAGGTTTCAATATTAGCACCAGTTGAAACAAATGACATTGCCACAAAATCAACATCTTGGGAAAGTACAAAAGCCAAATCTTTTTCATCTTTTTCCGTGATCGGACTGATTTGCAATTTTGCATCAGGGATATTAACACCTTTATGATTCTTCACTATTCCCCCATCAATAACTTCGCAAAGCAAAACTCCTTCACTTTTCTCCTTAACCACAACTTTCATCAATCCATCCTCAATCAAAATTTCATTTCCAATTTCAATATCGTCGATAATATTTGGCACGTCAAGAAGAATTTTTTTTGTTGTCAGTTGTTTGTTGTCAGTTGTTTGTTGCTTTGCAATATCGCTGAACAAGATTTTTTCACCATTTACAATTTCCACTGGCACCTCAACCACCGTCCTAATCCTTGGACCTTGCAAATCCGCCAAAATTCCGACAGCCACATCCAATTCTTGCGATAATTCTCTGATAATTTTGATCACATTTCCGTGCCACTCATATGAACCATGAGAAAAATTAAGTCGAGCCACATTCATTCCATTTTCAATCAAAGCTTTCAGTGTTTCCTTGCTATCAGAAACCAAGCCCAATGTTGCAACAATTTTTGTTTTCTTTGCCATATATTCTTTTCAAATTTAAAATTTCAAATTATAAATTATTTCCTTATATATACTCGCATAATAACAAAAAACAGGCAACCGCAAAGTCACCTGCTTTACAAACAAAAACTGCTATATATTAATCTTTTCAGCAAGATCACCAATGATTGGCAATTTCTTCTTTTCACCCTTTGCCACATTAATCAATCCCAAAACACTGAACACAATAGCGGCAACAGCAAAAACAAAACCAAATGGTAGCCAGGAAAGAACCCATCCCCCAAGAATCACCAGCCCTTGCTTAGCGTGAAATTGTGCAAAAGATGAATCTGTTTTCCCAATCAAAGGCACAAGCACAAGCACGCCCAAATAACTAAGCAGCGCCCACGCCTTATTATCCTTGATATCTTTTTCCTCAGCCACCTTTGGATTCTCTGTATTTTCCTGTTTTGTTGTGTTTTCTTCCATATATTTAATTTTAATAATAAAACAGTTTAAGATAATACAAATATAATACCATCTTTATTTTACTACGTAAATCAACACAAACCATTGACAATTGATGAAATACCTGCCATAATAAACTGTTGTATCTGAATTCGCCCACTGGGCATATCCCAAGGAGGTCAAAGATGCAAAAAGTTCTTTGTTATTTGATGGCAATCATCATGCTTTTCCTGTTTGAAGCAAGCGCCAATGCCCAGTCTCCAACCCTTTCCAATATGGAAATATCCGCAGAGCAAGAAAGCGACTCCTCACTTATTCCACAACTTCTTTCAATCAGGGAAAGAATGCACAAGACTGACAAGCCATTGTTTTTTCTTCGGATAGATGTGATTAACGCCAAAATGACGGTCTACAGTCTTATACCAGAAGGAATAGCGAGCTATTCACTTGAGGAGATAAGCACCCATTTGGTTGGTTCACCAAAATCAAAAAAATATCCAAGGGGTTTTGGTGTCATCACCTCAATCCAGCGATCTCCCATCTGGGCGCCCACGCCTGAGACAGTCAAGCTGTTCAAAAAACGTGGTATCAACTTGGAAAAGTTTCGCAATGCAAAAGGAAAAATCATTATTCCGGCCGGCCATAAGCTAAACTATATGGGACCGCTGAAAATGAACATAGATTTTCTCGAAAAACAGGCTTCCGCAAAACTTGAGCGGGATGTTTATCGCATTCACGGAACACTCCAGAAAGATGAGAAGAAATTGGGAACACGCTGCTCCGGAGGATGCATCCGCACCCAAAACAAAGAACTTCTCCGGCTCGATGAGCTAATGAAGGGAGGATTTATTGTTGTAGAATATGTATAGAAAAATAAAGGGGCACGCCAAGCGTGTCCCTTTTAATTTTTTCATTGTAATCCTATTTCTTCAAGCTCTCGCAAAATATCTTCCGGGATCGGATTATTTTTCGGACTAACACCTGGATAACGCCAAGCAGAAATAATTGTGATCTGCTTACTAGAATTTATTTTTCTTTGCAGTTTGGCAATCTTATCATCTTTCTTCTCACCCAAAGTTTTATTTTTAAATTTTTTCTCTTGAGATTTCGTTTGATACAAAACCCATATTTCTTGATTCCACGTGCCCGCCGAAGCAAAAGCTGCGGAGGGACTTTCTTCCTCAATTTCAATTTTAGCACTTCCAAAAACAGGTCTTCCCCATTTTGGTTTTTGAGGTCCAATTTTTATATTACCAACCGGAATCATCACAGCCACCGTATTTTCAACAATGCTCGTTTCAATTCTTTTTGGAGCACGAATCACGCCCAAAACTTTTTGCTCGCTAAGACCATAATAATGCATCTTTTCCGCCACATGCGCCGTCCAAAAATATTTATCACTGTTTTTCGGTGATTTCCATTGCATATGAAATAGAAATTAGGAATTAGGAATTAGCTTTTTAGTTTTATCATCCATATCATTCCAAATCTTTTTAAAAACTTCTCGCATATTGTACTCAAAAAAACTACTCCAATCTTTTTTTATTTTTTGCTTGGTTTAAAAAATTTTTTCCAGTGACCACGCTTTTGCCGGTTTTTTCCTCAAGCTCAAGTCTGGCATTTCTGGCAATTTTTCCACCTCGCTTAGCTGGAATCTTATTTTCTTTCAAGCCTCTTGCTTCAATACTTTGAGCAATTTCACGAGTCGAAAGCTCTGCTAATGCCGTGAAAACGAGCTCCGCATCAGACATGTGATCACGAAGATTTTGAGTTTTCAAGTTTTTTAAGTTTTTGTGTGCTTTGATGGTTAGATCACTCCATTCTTCATGAATTATATTTGTCAGAATTGCAAATTCATCTTTTTCTTTGACCTCATTGTTTTTCCAATAATCCGTCAACTTGTTTCTAATTTCTTGCCCCATCATCCTTTGTTGAATCCATTTTTCACTTCTTCCCATTTTCTGCCAATATGATCTAGAACGATTTATTCCTTTTTCTGGATCAGACATTTCCTGAATTCTTTCATATCCAACTTTTGCTAGCCACAATTTGATCGGTTCAGCCTTTTTGGATGGAACAGTTTGGACAAGACGCAAAATTGTTTCGACATCAGCTGCATCGGTTTCACGCATTTTCCCATCTTGAGCCAACATTTTCAACCGGTGACATTTTGTCACCACTTCACTTCCCTCAATCTTCAATCTCTCTGAGAGCTTATTCCAATATTTTCTAGCTGCCTGAAAATCTTCTTGTTCAATCAAGGCTGCAATAATATCAATTACTGAAAAATACCAAGTTTCATTTTTCTCATCATAATACCTACGAATGTTAAAATTTTCAAAAATTGCCAATGAATTTTGTTTTTCTGTCATTTGTTTTATGTTAATAGCTTATACTGATATATTATCACTATAACAAAAACTCGTCAAACAAATAAACTAGAGCTATCAAAAACATAGGGGGATAATTAAAACCAAAGGCGTTAGTCTATCATGACTACCGCCTTTTTTCTTTGTTTGTATTTGAATTTTCTTTATAAACTTTATGAACCTTATAAACTTTCCGACTATTCAATCTCCATTCCCCTCAACTTTGCGATCCTCTCCTCAATCGGTGGATGAGTTGAAAAAAGTTTGGAAACCTTGTTTCCTTTGAAGGGATTTGAAATGTATAGATGTGCGGTGGCGCGGTTGGCGGCTTCGAGGGGTTCTTGGTCGGAAGAAATCTTTTCAAGGGCGCGAGCAAGCCCTTCGGGATATCGGGTTAGAAGTGAAGCGCTGGCATCAGCCAAAAATTCGCGCTTTCTGGAAATGGCCATCTGCATCATAATCGCAGCAAGTGGAGCAAGCAATGAAAGTAAAATTCCCACGATCATTAAAACTGGATTCCTGTTATCACTGTCATCCCCACCGCCAAAAAAGGACCAATGCCTGAACCAATCAGCTATCAAAGCCACAAAACCAACCAAAACAACCACCACCGTGGAAAGCAAGATGTCGCGGTTTCCAATATGCGAAAGTTCGTGAGCAATCACACCTTCAAGTTCAATTTTTTCAAGTTTATCCAAAAGCCCAGTAGTCACACAGATAACGCCATGCTCTGGATCTCGACCAGTAGCAAAGGCGTTTGGAGCAGAGTCTTCAATGATATAAATCTTAGGTGCTGGGAGTCCAGCAGTTATGCACAGGTTTTCCACAAGGTGGTATAACTCCATATTTTCCTCATGTGTAACCTCTTTTGCGCTACTCATAGCCAAAACAATCTTGTCACTCCACCAATATGAGCCGAAACTCATAATTATAGAGAAAGCGACTGCGATATACAAAATCGTGCTATTCCCCATTGCTCCCGCAAAAACATAACCCACACCAATCACAAACATTAAAAAGCCCGTGATGTAAATCCAGGTTAAACGGGTATTTTTATCAGCTTCAGTATATAAAGTAGCCATTTTTTTGCTTAATAAAAAGTTATTTCTGAAATCATCTTCTTGAACATTTCCACATATTCACCATTATTTTCCAAGTAATATCTACTTTCGACATATACCGCCTTTTCTTCCAATTTCCAAAAAACAACCTCTTTATAAATACCATTTACTGATTTAAATACGCCCGTGCGCCAACCTTCCTTTCCGCCATAAAGACCAGTTTCAAATTTACCATCCCATTCAGGATATTTGTTTTTTATAAAATCCTGACCAGATTGGCTGCTGGCTATGCTCTTTTTCCTAATCACAAATGCATATAGCAAAGAACGCTGTTTGGAGTTTAAATTTTCGCCATTTTTCTTGAACTCAAGTTCATCGTCAGAAGTTCTGGCAAGTAATAAATCATTGGGGTATTTGATACTGCAACCAAGATTTTCATCTTTATATATTATCCAATCCTTTATGCCTTTTTCTTGATTGGTATACAATTTTCCTTGGGCGCTTTTAGCCGCAAGTATCAAGTTCTTTGTAATATGCACCCCGGCAACATTAGTAATTCCTGTTGCACCGACAAGAAGATACGCCGCATAGATAACGCCAACCACCGTGAAAGAAACCAGGGCAACAAGCGCCCATATTGAAAGACAATTTGATTCTCCCGGTCCATCGGTGTCGTAACGTTTATTAAAAAATATCTTTAGCATTAATCTTTAACTAAAATTGAACTTTAACATTTTCCTTTTCTGCTTCATCAGCTGCAAAAAATTCCCTTTTGGAAAAGTTTAGCATTCCAGCAATAATATTGCTTGGAAAAGTTTCAATTTTGATGTTGAAATCTCTGACGTTTCCGTTGTAAAATCTGCGTGAAGCTTGAATTTTGTCTTCGGTGTCAGTCAATTCTCTTTGAAGTTCAAGGAAATTTTGATTTGCCTTAAGATCTGGGTAGTTTTCAGAAACTGCAAACAAGGATTTCAAAGTTCCACTGAGCATATTTTCTGCATCTTGTTTTTCTGCAGGACTTCCGGCATTCATAGCAGCTGTGCGAGCTGCAGTCACTCTTTCAAAAAGTTCTTTTTCGTGAGTAGCATAACCCTTCACAGTATTAATGAGGTTTGGAATCAAATCATATCTTCGCTTAAGTTGAACATCAATATCGCTCCAAGCTTCATCTACCCTGTTTTTTAGAGTTACTAAACTGTTATAAATTCCAATTCCAAAAACAATAAACAAACCAAGAACAACGAGCACAATTAATGAGACATTCATAAAAAAATTTAATCGACTGTTTGCCGTAAAAAAATTTACTGCAAAAGCGATTTTTTAATTATCGTAATTATACACCAATTTCGTCAATTTCCAAATTGAAAGAATTTGATCAGAATAATGTGTTATAATTAAGGAAGAATAATAATATAATACAATTCCTATGAAATTTATTACGCCTTATGCAGTGTTTCTCATTCCAATTGCAGTTGGCATTATTGTGCAAGCCATCAAATTTGTGCTTTACAGCCTAAAGCATGGTTGGGACATTCGCTATGCTTTTACTCACGGGCATATGCCAAGCGCGCACACTGCCTTTGCTTTTTCATTGGTCACATCTATTGGCTTTTATGAAGGAATTCACACTGGAACATTTGCGGTTGCTATCGCATTAGCTTTTCTTATCATTGATGATGCCACACGTCTTCGCATGACACTTGGGGATCAAGGAAAGTATTTAAATATGCTTATTGGACAACTTAATATCAATGAAGAGCAATATCCGCGCCTCAAAGAGCGTATGGGTCACAAGGTAAGCGAAGTTATTGTGGGTGCTATTTTGGGATTACTTTTAACTGCAATCTTTATCAGTATTCTTTCATAAAAAATTCAATCTTGCTTGTGTCATTCCCGTGAAAACGGGAATCCAGGCCCGCATTTTATATAATGTTTTATTTCTTTTTATCTACCACAAACCTGGATCCCCGCCTCCGCGGGGATGACAAAAATAAAAACCCAGCAGGATGCTGGGCTTTTTCTACACAATTTTTGTCAGTTCTTCTTCGATAACTTTTCTATCATTCCAAGGGATCTTTTTGTCTCCCACCACCATAGTTTCAAAATTACCCATACCAGTGATACAAGTAATATCCCCAGCCTGAGCAATTTCAAGTGCTCTTTTAATCGCTTCTCGTCTGTCTATAATTTTCCAAAAATTTTGTCCTTCTATTTTATCTTTAATTCCAACAGCAATTTCTTCTATAATTTGCTGAGGATTTTCGTGATATGGTTCATCATTTGTAAGAATGACAACATCGGCATATTTAGAAACAACTTCTCCCATAATAGGCCTTTTTCCGCGATCCCTGTCTCCACAAGAACCAAAAACTGCAATGATTTTAGAGCCAGGCTTTTTGGTCTGAAAAAGCGTGCTATAGAGCCTTTCTAGCGCATTTGGCGTGAGCGCAAAATCAACCATAATATGCACCCCTAAATCGTTTTCTACGGCCTCCATTCTCCCCGCCACGCCCTTTATTTTTGCCAGCGCCTCTTTTATCGTTTCCAGTTCAATCCCCTCACTAAGGCCCACGCACGTCGCAGCCAGCGCATTCTCAATGTTGAAAAGTCCGGGAATATTTAATGTAAATTTTGAATTTTCAATTGTAAATTTTGAAAAATTAATTCCCAGCTCAATATCTTGTGCATAAACATATCGTAATCGGTCATCAGTCATCAGTAATCCATCTCCCTTTACAGAATAAACAAATTTCTTACCAGCATTGAAATCCAAGAACTCTCCCGGTTTTTCCATATCAGCATTAACAACAACCGTGCCATTACCCTTACCAACACTTTCAAATAGTTTTTTCTTTGCCTCACGATATTTTTCCATCGTCTTATGATAATCCAAATGCTCTCTGGTCACATTCGTGATGACAGCCGTTTGAAACCGCACGCCCCAAACGCGATGCTGATCCAAAGAATGCGAAGAAGTTTCCAGCACTAAATACTCGCATTCTTCTTTAACTGCTTTTTTGATAAATTTTTGCAACGCAAAAGCTGACTCAGTAGTGAAATGAGAAAGATTTTTTTCTTCAACGCCATTAATACTAAAATTGATAGTTGAAGCCATAGCAACCTTTCGTGCCCCGTTGACACCAGTCTTTACGGGGTTTCTAGCCTCTTCCAGAATTTTTGCAATCATCTGGACCGTAGTTGTCTTTCCGTCTGTTCCAGTTACGCCAATAACTTTTATTTTTCTGCTCGGAAAACCATACACTAAATTAGCCAAAACAGCCTGCGCCAAATGGTAGAGGTTTTTAATAGATTGAGGCACAATATTCTTAATTTTACGCATTAATTTTGAATTTTGAATTTTGAATTTCGAATGTCCTCCTCCGAGGATAAGCCCGGAGCAAAAATTTTTAATGTTTTAATTTTTTAAACATTAATTCATTCAGATTTGATTCAAAATTCGAAATTGGAAATTCGAAATTATTCAAGATGCTATTTTCTAAACCTTACTGCAAACGCTTTCGCTGCTTGCAGTCCTCGATAAACTGCATATTTCCTGGGGTTAATAATAATATCATAACTTCCAGGAAATTCAATAGGTTTTGTGCTTGTCGAAAAGCCCAATTTAAATGTTGTAATTCCCTGCCAAGAATTTTCTCCTTGCGTTTTCACTCCACCAAAGTCATATTTTGTGCATCCCATTTCTTTAGCATCTAAAATTGCTTGCCATTGAAGTGAAAATGGTGCCATCAAATTTCTGTGCACACTGCCGGATGCGCCGTGCAAATATGTCGCCGTATTTCCATAAAACAAAACCAGATTGGCGGCAATAATTTTGCCGTCATATTTTGCCACATAAATTCGCAACATTTCTCCAGGCAAAGTTGCAATCATTTTTCGGTAATATTCATCCGGATGAGCAACAATTCCTTGCCGCTCAGCCATCTCTTTTGTTAATTTCAAAAAAGCTTCCACATATTCACCCTGATTGTCATTTCCCGCACTGCGATAATCGATTTTTATACCTTTCTTAACGGCAATTCCGATGTTATATCTTGTCTTTGTTTTCATTTCGCAAAGCAACGTTTCGGCTGTTTTTAAAATATCCAGCACAAAAATTTCTTTTGGCTGCATATTGTGCGGAGCTTTCACGATCTTTTCAGAAATATTTTCTTTTATCAATTCTAATGCTTGATCATTTTCAGGCTCAATTCGAATCCAGCCAGCATTACATTTCTTCGCTAAATCAGTTAGCGAAGAAATACCAATTTCGAATTTTGAATTTTGTCCCGAGGATAAGCTTGGAGCAAAAATTTTGAAATTATCAGAACTTTTATCATTTAAAATTAAGTTTTCATTCGAAATTCGAAATTCGAAATTCGAAATTACAGGCCCTCTGGGGCTGTATAGATATTTCCCCACAATCGGCAAAATATGCTCAATTATGCTAGCTGAAAAAGCATCATTTTCAATGAAATAATTTTTTCTACCAACTGCCTGCTGAAATTCCCGCCACTGGGCAGATTGCAGAAAATCTTTATTTTGATTGCTTTTTTCCATACCCAAAGTATACCAGGAAATTAGGGAAAACAAAAAGAGCCCAGACCGACCTGAACTCCCAAATCAAATTAACTCGCTTGAAAAATAGGAACGATTAATTTTTAACACAACGTATAGAAAGAGCTGTTGTTTTTGCCACGCTTACACGAGTGAATGCATCAGATCCAGATGACAACTGATAAGACCAGGCATTTGCAGCATCGGACTGATAAGATGACCAAATATAACCGCTTAGACCACGCAGATTGAACACACCTGCCACTCGATTACCACTTCCGACTCCCGCAAAACCACTGCTGTTTGTTACTCCCGTATTGGGAGCAGCCCAATAATTTGGAACAGCTGGGGCAGTTTCAGTTCTTTTCATTTCTTTTCCAGCCACAAGATTACCGCCGAGAAAGGCAGACAATATTCCAAGATCATCTGTCAAATTAAAGTCCGCAGGGATATGCCAACCAGTCGGACAAAGACCTCGAATTTTTGCTCCAACAGCAGCAGCGGAGACAGAACCATTCATTGCAGTATTCCAATCGTACAATCTACCCCACGGCGAACCACAACCAGCAGGATTACAATATGCCAAGGCGGCAATATCAGTTCCATTCGGCCTCTTGGTGGTTCTTAAATTTTCAGCCATCCAACATTGAGTGCCAATTTTTATTGTTGAGTACTCATTCGCCGGTGTGTCATTATCACTAACAGTTGAGGGGCAATCAGGCTCTACAGCGACATTCACAGCCCTGACCGTGCCTCTATATGTTCCAATGGATTTAATAGCTTGAATGGTGTTTGCCAAATCCCCGCAATTTGAATGTGTCGTGCCATTATCGGAATAGAAATGTAGATCATATGTTCCTTGTCCCGCCTTACCTGCATTATTAAGCCTTGTCACCACTCCGCCAACACAAGCGGCACCATAAATATCCGCATGATTAAGTGGTTTAGTAAGATTATTATTGATCTTTTGAATCGCCAACTGCATTCCACTGTCTGCTGTTTGCAAAGATTGCACAGAAAATTCCGTTGAGCTTGCGCTCTTTTTTTCAATTATTGTGCTGACTGAAAGCGAAGTTGCAATTGCCAGCATCATTGCCAAAATAATTAAAGAGTACGCAAGAATGGAACCCTGCCTTGTCGACAGACAAACCTTTCTTTTTGACAAATAAGTTTTTAATTTCATAGCTAAATTGTTAAATTGTTTTATCACCAAAAAAGCAATTCCACAATTTATTATTTTAATTTTGACTTAAAATCAGTATTCAAATTATACCATACTTTTAAAAAATAAGACTCGCTATCTGGCGAGTCTTATTTTTTATTTTTTTCCTAAGCTTCTTAGCGCCAATTTCACCCTCTCGCCAACATCTTTAATATCAGCCGAGATGGCTTTCAAAGCTTCGCGCGACTGCGACACTGAATATCCCATTGCCACCAATGCTTCAAAAGCATCTGAATCGCTTTCAAGCTGCGCCTTTTCACTGCCAGGCATATCTTTGATTTTATTTTTCAATTCCAAAATAACTCTTTGCGCAATTTTCTTTCCCACACCGGAAACTCTGGTCAGAATCGAAGGATCTTCGTTGAGAACTGCCATACCAATTGTTTTCGGATCAGCAATTGCCAAAATTCCCATCGCGGCTTTCGGCCCAATTCCTGAAATTGAAATCAAAAGTTCAAACATTTCCAGTTCTGCAATCTCTAAAAAACCATACAGTGCCAATGTGTCTTCACGCACGTAAGTGTGAGTATAGAGTGCTACATTTTCTTTTCCGGCAATCATCCCAAAGGTATGCACGATCACAAAAACCTTATAGCCAACACCATTAACATCAACAATGACATAATTATCGTGCAGCAAATCAATTTTACCGTTTAATTTTGCAATCATTTGGAATTACTATTAATAATTTTATTCATACAAAACTAGCCCAGAAAGCTGCGTATTGTCATCCTCAGCTTGACTGGGGATCCAGAGCGATGCCTAGCCCTGGATTCCCGTTTTCACGGGAATGACACGGCGTAATTAAACCGCAGATGCAGGAACAATTGGTGCTTGTGGAGTCTCAATAACTGGCTCTGGCTCTGGTTCTTCTTTTGGTTTGAAATATTCCGATTTACATTCCAAGGTTGGAATAGGCTCAAGATCTTTTTTCTTTTTGTTGTCTTTTTTAAACCAATCCTGCACACCTTTTTCCCAATTTTTATATTGAGAATCATCAGATGGATCCTTGGGATAATCACCTCGCGGATCATCTTTATTCACATAAAACAAAATATCATGAACATCCCCAAATGTTTTTTTATCCGAAGTGCCATCAGGACAAGAATCATTGGCTAAACAATATTCACCCTTATAATCCTTAGCATCCATTTTGCATACCTTTACATCCTCTTTAATGTTTTGCTCACCATTAAGAATTGGCTTGCCAGCATCTTCTTTTTCATATTTTGGAAATTGTTCAGCTGCGCTATTTCCTAAAGCAAAGTTCATAAAAGATCTCCAAATTGGGGCAGCCACATAAATTCCATCAGCCCCAACTTTCATTGAAGAGTTGTCGTTGTTTCCAGCCCAAACTCCAACAGCAATCGATGGAGTGTATCCCATTGCCCAACCATCGCGAAATTCATTAGTTGTTCCTGTTTTGGCTGCAACTTGACGATCTGAAAATTTAAAAGGATTATTATCACCGAATACTGGTGCGCGATATTCATTTGTTGACATAATGTGATCCAACATAGCAACATATTTTTCATCAACAACTCGCTGCCCAGCACTTGGTTTAAATTCTTCCAAAACTGTTCCATCCTTGTCTTGGATTTTCAAAATTGCAGTTTTATCATGATGAATCCCCCCCGTAGCTAAACCGCCATAAGCATTGACGTGATCGAGCAATGTCACTTCGCCACCTCCAAGCACCAAAGACAAACCATAACGATCAGGTTGATTAAGCCCTTTTATTCCAAGTCCTTTTGCAAGCTGGATTGAATCCTTTACTCCTGCCAAATACAAAGTTTTCACAGCAGGAATATTAAGCGACATAGCCAATGCATTCTTCATTTGCAGTGGACCCTTGAATTTTCCATCATAATTTTGTGGCTTATAATCTTTTCCTTCATCAGTGCTAAAATTTGTTGCCACATCATATAGCAATGTTTCTGGAGTATAACCTTTAGTGAAAGCCGTCAAATAGACATACGGTTTAAAAGATGATCCCGGTTGACGATCAGCCAACGCCACATTCACTTGCCCATCGATTGATTTGTCAAAATAATTTTTTGATCCAACCATCGCCAAAATTTGTCCGGTTTTTGGATCCATCGCTACCAAAGCTGCATTGCTAGCATTTTGAGCTTTGTTTTTTTCAGCTCCCTCTACTACCGCTTTTTCAGCGGCTTGTTGTTTGTCCCAATCAAGCGTGGTATAAACTTTCAGTCCACCTTGTTCCACGGCTTGTTCTCCATATTTCTGTTCCAAGTATTCTTTCACATACATCACAAAATGTGGAGCCTGAATATTATCCTGCTTGGGAGTTATTTCTGCAAAAATATCTACGCTTTTTGCTTCAGCAGCTTGTTCTTGTGTTATATATCCCAAATCAGCCATCTTTTTAAGTGCTGAGTTTTTTCTTCCAACCAAAGCATCGCGATGAGAACCAAAAGGTGAATAATATGTCGGCGCATTTGGAAGTGAAGCCAAGAGCACTGCTTCAGCAAGAGTCAAATCTTTTGCTGATTTTGAAAAAAATGTTTGTGATGCTGCCTCAACACCATAAGCGCTTGAGCCATATGGAATTTGATTAAGATACATTGCCAAGATTTCATCTTTGGAATATTTTTGCTCTAATTCAATAGCGAGAATAACCTCCTTAATTTTTCTTGTGAAAGTTTTTTCATCACTAAGCAACGATTTTTTGATGAACTGCTGTGTGATTGTGCTGCCACCTTGCGCAGCCCCTCCCTTGATGATGTCTTTGAAAGCGGATCGCAAAATAGCTTTCGGGTTTATTCCATAATGAGAATAAAATTCCTGATCTTCCAAGGCAATAGTCGCATATTTCACGTTATCCGGAATTTGTTCAAAAGGAATGATTGTTCTTTTCTCTTCGCCGTGCACGTCATACAAAAGATGCTCACCGGAGCGATCATAAATTTTGGTTGATTGCGCAATCAATTTTGCATCCACCGAATTTGCACTTGGCAAATCCTTGGCAAAATACAAAAAGATTCCCACTACACTTAGAAATCCTGCACCAAAAAGATACAGGGAAATTTTCCCGACAATTTTCCACTTATCTTTATTGGAAGAACTTTTAAAATTTCTTGAAATAAATACTTGGCTCATATTAAAAATACTAATTTAGTAAATTACTTCACAAAAGAAGTTACTTTCTAAATATATTATATGCTTAAAACAGCTTTTTTCAAAGCCGCTCTAGTATACACGAAACTGATTATTTATCAAGGGTCTGGTTGTGCTATTTATCAACATCAACACTTTTTGTTTTTAAAATATTTTTATAAAGTTCCAGATATTTTTTTGCCATTACACTACTATCAAAATTATCTTCGGCATATTTACGACACGTCTTCCTATTAAAAATATCTGTATTTTTTGCAGCTTCCACAAGTTCATCAATATTATCTGATAAAAAAGCAACCTTTGGATTATTTAAAATTTCTGGTAGTGGTGCTATCTTCGTACAAATAACTGGTGTTCCACATGCCAAAGCTTCAATAGCTACAAGACCAAAAGATTCCGGACGTCTAATCGGAAAAAGCAATGCCTCTGCTCCAGCACAATACTCATATATTTTATCATGCGAAACAGTACCTAAATTACAAATTTGCTTGCCATCAATAAAGGGTTTCAAGTTTTCTTCAAAATATTTTTTCCGTTCTTTTGTATTGCCTATTCTTCCAATTATATTCAACTTTTTTCCAGCTTTTATTGCTATCTTAATTGCAACATCTACTCCTTTTTGGTCAGTAAGTCTTCCCAAAAACAGTAAGTATTGTCCTTTTTGATAGGATGGCTTAATTTGATTAGTTGGTAATCCATGATGAATGACAGCGTCGACTTCCCGCCCACGAGCCTGCGCATGAGAAAGCGCAACAATATGCATACCTACCGACTTCATTTCAGTCAACATTTCATCTGAAAAATTGTTATGCATAGTTAAAACTGTTGGTTTTTTTATTTTTTCTGCAGCAAAATAAGAAAAACGCTGACAATGGAAGTGCACCACGTCGAATTTATCAGCATATTCAACAACTGACATTTGACTTTGCAAGCGCAATGAGGCAATTTTATTCTTCTCACCTTTTTTCATGTTCCAAATACTTTTAGGCAATGTTGGAACATGTTTAACTGATGCATGCCAATCTCCTGGAGCAAAAAGGGTTACATTAGCTCCTTCTTTTTCAAGTGCTTCAACAAGATTAAGCACTGCAACCTCTGGTCCACCAGTGTCACCAAAGGGTGGTGCTACGACTGCAATACGTAATATTTTTTTCATTTTAATAAATCAGTTATTGCTTCAAAATTTTCTTGCTTTGTCTTTTCATCTGCCAAAAGAGTAACCAAGTCAATACCAGGAGTCGTGTTCATTTCAATAAAATATGGCTTACCATTATTATCAAAAATAAAATCTAAAGAATATTGTGCGTTTGAAAAAACAGAAATTTTATTATTAATTTTTTCAGCCATTTCAATAATACTCTTTGATATTTTTTCTTCTGCAATCATTTTCCCAGTTGCTCCCTGATGAAGATTTGTAAAAAGTGATCCAGGTTTTGCAATTCTTGAAAGAGCATACGCCATTTTCCCTCCCTGATAAACCATTCGCAAATCTGCAACTTCATTTTCCTCTGAAATTCCAGGAATACCTTTTTCACTCAGAATAAATTCTTGAACCAAAACTGGAAAAGTATATTCTCTTTCAAAAACATTTTTCTTCTCTCCAATAAAAATTCCGAAACCGCCCGATCCATATAATGGTTTTATAACTATTTTTTTAGATGGACATTTTTTCATGGAGTACCTAAGTTCATTTTCATTGTTCGCAACTTGTGAAAATGGCATAAATTCTCCAAACATAACATACTGAGACAATTTATTATTAAATGTCACGCGGAAAAGTGGAGAATTAAAAAGTAACGTCTTTTGCGTTATTTTTAATTTAAAATCTAACAAGGAATAATCATATTTACTCAAAACTTTATCGTAAATCATGTCTGGGCAAATTTCATTTTCAATTTTCTGCCAAGCCCCATTAGAAAATGTCCAAGCTTTTTTGAAAACATTTTTTTCAATGTCATACCATTTCATGCTGGCACGATAGAGATTCACTCCGGCCTTGTCAGCGCGCTTCATCCAATCTTGAATAGCTATTCTAGTGCCTTCGTTTGTAATTGGAATCGTTTTTTTCCAATCATCTCCTGCATACATGATAACAATATTTTTCATAAAATTTCTACTATTTATTTACATCAATCAAAAACTTTCTCAAATTTCTTTTACCAATAATAATTGGATATTTAAGATGTGCACGATTAATAAGAGTAACCTTTGTTGGAATCACAACATTATCCATAACAACAGTGATTTTAATTGTAGGACGATAAGTACTACCACTAGCAGAATTAACAATCACCGTACTTTCCAAGTGAGGAATATGTTTATAGATACCCCAACGCTCTTTTTTGCTTAAATGTTGAATGTCTTTATATGTAGCCTCTATTTTTTGATATTCAGCTACGGTATCTTCAAACCCAAGTTGCTGTGCTAAGTCAGTATCAATAGAAGTAAAGCCTGCGCCTGTGTCAATCTTTGCTTCGACTTCAATAGTTTTATTGTTTCTACCAACGAGTTTTACTTTTTCAATTGTTCCAATCATTTTTCGTCCAGAAATTTCTTCAACTTCTTCTTCAACTTCTCCTCCGAATAAATCTCTTCCTACGCGCACACCACGTGCAGCTGTTTTTATTTTTAATCCTTTAATGCGCTCGAGTCTTTCCTTGAGACCGCTAAGGTTGGCAACTTGAATAGCAAGTCCTGGACGCGCATTGATTTCCAAAAATACTGGTCCGCGCTCGCGATCAATTGCGACATCAGCGCCCAAAAATCCCATTCCGGAAACTTCTTGAGCTTTGACTGCCAATAATAAAATATCTTTCCAATATGGAATTCTGATTCCGGAAAGAAGCATCCGAGTTCCAGGAACATAATCGATAATTTTCCCCTTGCCCAAGACTGCAGTTGTGGTCACACCTGTTGCCAAATCGATTCCCACTCCAATTCCCCCTTGCTGCAAGTTGGCTTTTCCTCCGGATTCTTTCGTTGGCAGACGAAGCATCGCCATTACTGGGATATGATTAAAAACAATCACACGAATATCTGGAATTCCTTTATATGCATATGGTTTGAAAAGTTTTAGGAGTGTCAGTCGCTCTTCAAAAAAAGCAATGTCAGGCATATTGGCAAGCGAAAAAGCACCATCCAAAATATTCAAGATATGTCCCTTCAAATCTTCTACTGTCACCTTGCTGCCATCCGCCTTTATCCAAACAGGATCTGGAATTGTTTCCGTTCCATCAGAGGAAACACATTTAAAAACTTTTTTCTTTCCATATACAACCAAAATACCGCCCCCGCCATAGCCGCGATTAGGTTTAAGTGCAAATGTGCTCGGCAAAGAAAACCAGTCAAAATTTTCCAATTCCTCAACTGTTCTAATTTTTGCAAGTAATTTTGGCACAGGAATACCTCCCTTTTTAAGCATCCTCTTGCTTAAAATTTTATCATCTGCCAATTTTTTTGCTTTTTTTCTATTGTATGGACGAATGTAATCAAGGTTGCGAGCATTCATTCCCAACAACTTTTTTCCATTCTTGAAAATTTCAAACATCGTGTAATAATTACTTTTCTTAAAACCTTACCTGCACGTTTTGTATTTTTGTAATATTTTGTAAGTTTGTAGCCTATTTGAGGTTCTTGAGCACTTCCCTAAAACGGAAATATTCATTCAAACGCAATCCATCCCATTTTCCCAAAAATACATTGATTGGAATTGTAATTAAAATAAGCCACGGGAAAGCTACGATGCCTTTTATCAAAGCTGGCCAACTTGCCAAATAATATCCAACGAGAGAAATCACCAATGTTTCCACAGCCAAAATAAGAGCTGCTTTATTGCCCTTTTCAATTTGCGCTGCCACAAATTTTTCCACAATCGTAATCATAATCAAAATTGGGAAAATTGAAACCGCAGCCAGACCTGTTCTTTGCATCGCTCCTCCAAAACTAAGCAACATCAAAATTGAGAGCGCAATAATACTAAGTGTAATAGCTACACGCGGCAAATATAAAATGCGAAGACCCTTCAGCGCAAAGCGAAGCAACATCCCGACAAAAATAACCACAACAAAAATAAGAACACCGTAGCGAAGTTGTGGCACAGCCAAAAAAGCAAAGGTCACGATGGCTGGCGTATAAATACCAAAAGCTTTAATTCCGATTACCTGACGAAAAAAAGCAATCAATGTCACCACGATTGGCAACATCAAAAGCAAGATGACCGTATCAAGCGGCACACCTTGTCCAATAAAATATTTAATAAGCGGGCTGATGTTTTCCATAAAAGTAAGTTCTTAAAGTTTATAAGGTTATAAAGTTTATAAAGTTTATAAAGTATCTGATTTTTACTTTACAAACTTTTTACTTATCACATTGTACAACTACTTATTTTTTGGGCCGTTGATTGCGACAGTAATCAAGAGCATTTGAACAAGATTTTCGTTCAAATGCGTGCCCAAAAGATAAGTAGTTGTACAAATCCAAACAAAATTAAACTAGCAACTTTTCCTTATTTCTCTCATCTTCCTACTATTCAAATGGCATAGTGCTATTGCGATTGCATCAGCGGTGTCATCTGGTTTCGGAATCTCTTTCAGTTTTAAAATATTCTTTACCATTAGCTGTATTTGCTTCTTTTCTGCCCTACCATACCCCGTCAAAGCCTGCTTGACTTGTAGCGGTGTGTATTCAAATATGCTAACACAAAATCTCTCAAGTGTCAAGAGTATAGACCCTCGAGCTTGGCTCACTTTCATTACTGTTTTTACGTTCTTAAAAAAGAACAAATCCTCAACTGCAGCCTCATCAGGCTTATACTTTTTGATTATCTGTTCCAAGTCTTTCACAACTTCAAAAAGCCTCTCGGCTGTGCTGTTTTTTGGTGAAGTTGTGATGTGACCATATGCCACTGCGGTCACGCATCCCTTCGTTTCATCCAAAATAGCCCAACCAACAATGGCAGTTCCAGGATCTATTCCCAAAACCCTTAGGGTGCATTTATTTAATATGTCTTTTTGTTTAGGCATTATTAGTGTTTCAAAAGAAGTTTTAAAATCTCAAGCCTCAAATCTCAATGCCTAACAAAATCCCAATAACAAAAATCTGAAAATTTACCCATTAGAACTTGAGTCATTTATTTGTCATTTGAAATTTGGATTTTGACATTACAATTTGTAATCCCAAGATTACAAATTGTCGTATATCTCCTGCACATCATCATTCTCGTCCAATTTCTCTAAAAGTTTTTCGTAGTCAATTCTTGAATCCGCTTCAAGCTCTGTTTTTTGAATCGGAGCATAGACAAGTTCAGCGCCTTCGACTGAAAGGCCTGCTTTGTCCAAGTTTTCTTTAACTTTTTGCAAATCTTCTATTTTAGTATAAACAACCACGATATCATCTTCATATAAAGTATCTTCTGCCCCAGCTTCAATGGCGGCCATTTCAACTTCGTATGGATCTTTGTCGCCAACTGCAACTGCGATGTTGCCAACCAATTTAAACATAAACTTCACACCGCCTTCAGACGCAGGTTTGCCGCCAGCCTTTGTCAAAATGCTGCGAATCTCACTTCCAGTCCTGTTTCTATTGTCAGTTGCAGTTTTGATAAGCATTGCCACATTGCCAGGGCCATAACCTTCATATACAATTTCTTCAATTTCAACTCCATCCTTCAATTCGCCAGTTCCTTTTTTAATGGCGCGTTCAATGGTGTCTTTTGGCATATTTTCAAGTCTTGCCCGATCAATGGCCATTTGCAATTTGAAATTCATTTCGGGTTTACCACCACCTTCTTTGGCCGCAATCGTAATCAATCGCCCATATTTGGTAAACACATTCGCCCTCTTGGCATCATTAACACCTTTTCTTTGTTTTATTCCAGCCCAATGTGAATGTCCTGACATAATATTAGCTTCTTAGGCATTAGCTTTTTTATTTTAAAACTAATCCCAGAATTTTCTTTATAAACTTTATGAACTTTACAAACTTTATAACTATCTAAAGTCTACCACCCTAAACCACTCATTTCAAGCCAAAGCCTTTGACAATAACTCTTTTCCGAATTACGATAAATATAAACAAACCTTATCAATACACATTATATACAGAGGAGGTTCACAATGTCATTTAAATCATTTTTTTTGGGATTTTTAACGCAAACGCGTTATATCTGCAAAAGCGAACGCGGAGGTGAACGATGTGACAAAATTATTCTTGTTTACTTTAAGCCAACGGAATGTCCTCATTGCAAAGCTCCAGGCAGTTACCTTAGAGAAGCTCCTCTCAAGATTCATCCGATTCACAGAAAAAGTGCTTGAACAAAAAGCTCTTAACGATTAGGCGCTGGACTCATCCAGCGCCTTTTTTATTTTCCCACTTTTTGGGAAACAAACCATTGACTGTTCAAACATAACAATGTAAACTTTTGTATTGAAATAGTATGTCAAATCTACCTTAACAACTTGGAGGTTTTATGAAAACAAAATTAGCGTTGGCAATTGTTGTCTTTCTCCTTCTTTCTTTCATTATCTTGGTTTTAAGAGGCCATTGTCTTCCTGCTAAGGGAGAGGAAGAGATTCTTGAAGAAAAACTCATTCAAAATGTCACACTTGTTGAAAGTGAATCCTACAATAATCTGAACTATCAAGATACGAAAAACAATATTGCATCCTTCAGTGATCTTACTCTGATTAATACCCCACAAGACTACCCAGATATCAAAAAAATCCTTAAAGAAAAAATACCCGTGGATATTTATTACAAAAGTTTTCGAACTTTCGATGGAAAATTTTGGGAATATCACGCAATCGCTGAAATTACCTTAGCAACAAAAAAACAGCGTAAAATAAGCCGGATCAAATAGCAATCAAAAACATCACCCATCCCGCTTTGCGCAAACTACGCAAAGCGGTTTTTATTATTAAAAGAAATAATTCAAAAGCATATTTAACCTGGAATTAATTTTAGAAAAAATATTTTTCAAAAACACAACTGCGTAATGCTCTTTTCTGGGAACTTCGGATGTAAAGAAATATATTCCATCAATTTCCCGCACAGCTTGTGTCTCATTCAAGCGTGGAACACTTTTCAGTAATTCGATTCTAATGCTGTCATTACTGGCTAAAATTAATTTATTTTCTCTATCAACTTCAACCGACACAATCACTTCTTCATAATTACTTTTATCGATGTTTTGAATTTCTGATGACAGATGACTGACAACAGATGATGCAATACTTGTTTCTTTTTGATTACCGATTGCTGATGACTGATGACTTTCTGCTTTTTCACCGCCCATCCACCTCCAACCACTCTTTATTTTTTCATACACTTCACCCTCTTTGATCCCCTTAACTTTTTTATATTTCACTTCATATGCAACTTTTCCATCAGGATATCTGAGTTGAATTTTTGCCTTGGTATTATTTAGCGTAAAACTAGAAACGTCACTCATAATTTCCTTGGATTTATTTTTTTTAATAATGACATCCTCTCTGATTGGGTGATTAATAAAATCTTCCCAGCCCGTGGCAATACTCCAACCTTTAAGGTTTATTTTATTTTTAGATTTGTTTTGCACAGTAATATGCTCAACTCCCGTGTCAGCACCGGCAGGATTTGCATTGATAGCGATGATTTTTATCTCTGGTCGCGGAAACTTTTTAACTTCCACAATAAAATTTTGCAAAACATCAACGCTACCATCTGACAATTTCACACTGCCATTATATGTTCCAACATTTTCATATTTATGCCTAGTCTTTGCCAGGGAACTTCCATGGCCATCGCCAAACTCCCAACTTATTTTTATTTTATCGCCATCTCCATCCCCAGTTGAAACAAAAAAGTCTGCATACACGTCCGCAAAAACATCGTCATCTATTTTTATCTTTCCATACGGCTCGCTATTAAAAATATTTTCTTTCCCTTCTGTCAAAAATTGACTCCAAGACCAAGAACTGCCATCAAAATTATACGAACGTCCCTTTTTTGCACTGCCATCGTAACTGACACTAAAAACAGCGTCTGCATCAGTAGGATTATACAGCCCAAGAAATTCCCCTTGTGTGTCATTGAGCGCCAATGTGCATTTTTTGTCAGCATTATTTTTCAGAGTCAAGAATCTTGAAACGGCAGGATCAATGATTTCACCCGTCAAAGCGCAAGTTTTTCCAGCTCTATCTTTCAGATACCAACCTTCCAAATTTTCGACTTTATTGCTCGAACTATAAAGTTCAACGAATTCCTCCAGCTCAGAATTTGTTAACGGCGTGGTAAAAATCTCATTAATACTTATCCTCATTGAATATTCTTTTTTGATTTCTTCAGTTTTGCATTTTTCGGGATCACTATTACATCCGCTTGGGTGCGGAGTGGGAATATCTGAAAAATTAAAATCCTCATTATAATTATCGGTATCCTGAAAGTTTTTTCTTTCTATACTCTTTCCATCAGCAGGACTTCTGGCAGGAAGAATTTCATATTCGCCTGCAAGACCATAAGCGACTTTATCGACAATAGAAGTTTTGACGCTGCTATTCAGCAACACCTGATCATCAACCAAAAAAATAATTCCTCCAGCAGATGAAAGTGACTGACTCCAAGACATGTCATAAGGTGTTGCGCCAGAATAGTTTCCGCTTCCTCCATGTGCAATCAAAAAATATCCCTTGGCTGGAATTTTATTGCCGTTTACGAAATTTTTTTTATAATAAGATGTTCCTGTTCCACCCTTATATTGAATTGACCACGTAGAAATATCAACTGCGCTATCGCCAGTATTATAAAGTTCAATGAATTCGTCATCGGATGAGGCACCAGAAGTTTGTATTTCATTGATAATGACTTTATTATTTTGAGCATTTGCGTCGAAACCCAAAACAAAAAGCGCCACAAAGAGCAGCACTAATGGTGTTTGATATTTGAATGATTTTTTAATCCGTAACTGAAAAAAGTCACGGACTTTGTGTTTTGATTTTGATTTCACCCGAATTTTTGTTGCCCCCTTTGCGCAATAAAAACTATTCTTCCAGTTTCTCCTTTAACATTTCTCCAAAATTTTCTGTCTTTTTGGTTTCAGCTTTTTTCTGAAGATCCATAATAATATTTTTCACACCATATGGATCTGACACTGTGCGAAAAACAAATTCGCTTTCTTCTCCAGCAGTTTGCACTCTGACATCGCCATAATTAATAACTGTTGGCAAAAATCCCACCACCTCTGTGGTGATATCTTGAATTTTTGCAAATCGCAATTCACTGACACTGCGAGTGAACATCCCCTTTTGCTCAATATTAATGATTCTTTCTGTTGTAATAATCCAAATGTCAAAATAATAATCCACCCAAATCAAAAAAGAATAAATCCAGAGAGCCAAGATAAAAAAGTTCTCCATAAATGCGGTCAGGGCCTTATATTGGCCCCGAAACATTTCTGGAAAAAATATTGGAGCATAAGAAAGACCAGCCATAAAAATTCCACCAACCACAAATACAAGAAAAAATTGCTGCAACAAATAAAACCAATTGCGATGAAAAACTTTCACGATAGACTCAGTGCCATTAAGATCCTTGAAATGATATTTTGAAAATCCTTCCATATATAATAGTTTTCTTCATTGTTACTCCCTCTCCTTAGATAAGGAGAGGGCTGGGGTGAGGTTGAGCCCAGCGCCAATCAAACCGCTCCGCCCTACGGACACCTTCTCCCAAGGGGAGAAGGGGAAATGAATTATTTGTTATATTACACCAGCAAAAAGCTGCTCTAAATCAACAGCAGTGAACAATAAAAAATTCGTGAACAAAAGCACGCCAGCTACTGGCACAAATATTGCAATCATCAGCAGTCGCGAAAGAAAAGAATACGAATAAAACACAATATGAAAAATAATAAAGATGCTCATCAAGAACATCACAAGGAAAATAAGATAATACAAAATTTGAAAAATTGGAACTAGCATTTCTTTTAAATCATAATAAACTTCTGAAGAATAAAATTTTTAAAAAATACTTTTTGATTGAGTAAGCCTTTATTTTTTCTACAATTTTCCTGTGATTGTGTCGATTGAGGGAAAATTTTAGATAAAAAATAAAGAGCGTCGAGAGGATTTTTTCAAAAATTTTAATTCTGTAGATGTTTATCTATTTTTATTTTTATTTCTTATTTTAATTATACCACAAAAAGTTAATTTACGTTGTTTTTTGTTTGCCTGTTTTCTTTTTGGCCAATTATTGCGACAGCAATTCTTGAGTTTTTGGCCATAGTCTTGGGTCAAAAACATGCCCAAAAAGGAAATGGGCAAACAAAAAAACACTCAG
>Ga0076173_104_pt1 | contig 43861 bp, 36 predicted proteins | sample RifGroD2_FD_67770 | JGI IMG/M metagenome (GOLD analysis project Ga0076173, IMG submission 67770) | Parcubacteria bacterium GW2011_GWD2_38_11
ACGCTTGATGATTCTATTTCCGACGCGAGGAGTTTTTCTGCTTGAAACTGCAATTTCTTTTGCTCCACTATCCTCAAGAGGTATGCCCAGGATTTTTCCAGAGCGATGAATGATGCTTTTCATTTCATCTTCATTATAAAATTCAAGACGATGAATTGCGCCAAAACGATTTCGAAGTGGATTAGAAAGTGCTCCTAATCTGGTTGTGGCTCCAATAAGCGTAAATTTAGGCAAATCAAGTTGCAGTGTTCGCGCCGATGGTCCTTTTCCAATAATCACATCCAATTTATAATCTTCCATCGCAGGATAAAGAACTTCTTCAATCAATTTATTGAGCCGATGAATTTCATCTATAAAAAGCACATCGCCATCTTGCAAATTGGTCAAAATTGAGCCAAGATCACCCACTCTTTCAATCGCAGGGCCAGAAGTCACTTTGATATTAACACCCATTTCATTGGCAATAATATGCGCCAAGGTTGTCTTTCCAAGCCCTGCTGGACCATAAAGCAGCACGTGTTCGATTGATTCTCCTCGTTTTTTGGCAGCATCAATAAACATCTGCAAATTTTTGCGGATTTTTTGTTGGCCAACATATTCGCTCAGCCGCTGAGGCCTGAGTGTTTTGTCCAAGACAACATCATCTTCTTGTTCTTCTGAAGTGGTAATCATAACTTAATCATATAACATATATCATATAGCATACAACATCTGATTCAAAAAAGCGAAAAACTGAAACAAATGGGTGACTTTGACGTATTATTTATTGCAGGCAGCAAAAGAGCTTTGTTTTTTGTGCAAATATCTGCATTTTGGCTCTTATTATGTGTTTTATGCTGTATGCTATATGTTTCGCGCAGCACCACTTGACCCCGTTAGAGATTTCAAAAGTAAAAAACAATACTTTGTTGATTTAGAGCCACAAAATGTCAGCCTTGGATTGATAATGTTGGTAAAATCTCTAACGGGGTTGACAAGAAAACAAAGCTGTGCTAAACTCGATAATCAAGTGAAAAAGTACCTGCACAATAGTATTTGTTTTCATTAACCTGTAGACAGTTGGTGACTTCTATCTTTTGTCATCAATATCGGTTGCTTTTTTGTCCAGATCTGGGTAGGGTGGTTTCGGCGGCCCTACACCTCGACACTGCAACTTCCCCGGGGGATCTATCTCCCGGGACTTGTCTACAGATTAATGAACACAAGTTGCACTTGTTTCCGAAAAAAACCTTCAAGCTTAGCGCTAGAAGGTTTTTTGTTGTCTAAATTTTCGTATTTTCTAACAAGCTAAAAAGCTAAAGCCTAATAAGCTGTTTAAATCACTCTCTCAACCTCATCCAAGCTTGTCTCTCCTTCCAGCACCTTCAGCATTCCATCTTGCTCCATCGAAATCATTCCATTTTCCATTGCCTTTTCGCGAATTTGAGAAGATGAAGCGTTTTGAGTTATCAATTCCTCAATCTCGCGATCAATCACCAACACTTCACTGATTGTCGTCCTACCTTTATACCCAATGTTGTTGCATTTTTCGCAACCCTTGGCTTCAAAAACTTTTTCAATCTCAGGAATCAATATTCCTGACTTTTCAGATACATTGGTAAGTATTTTTTTTATTTTAACAATCTCATCCGATGCCATTTCCCTCTCAACTTTGCAATCGCAAAGTTTTCGCACCAATCGCTGAGCCATCAGCGCGTTAACAGCGGTTGCAAGGTCGTCTGAGCGCACTCCCATATTAACCAAGCGCTGAACTCCTCCTGCTGCATCATTTGTGTGCAATGTTGAAAGAATTGAATGTCCAGTGAGAGCCGCTTGAACGGCAATGTTGGCTGTTTCTTCATCGCGGATTTCACCAATCATCATAATGTCAGGATTTTGACGAAGAAGCGCTCGCAGCGCCGTTGGAAAAGTATACCCCTCTTTGTCATCAACAGAAGTTTGCAAGATTCCATCTAACTGATATTCGATTGGATCTTCCACTGTGATAATTTTCACTTCGGGATTGTTAAGAACTTTCAGTGCGCTATATAATGTTGTGGTTTTTCCAGAACCAGTTGGACCAGTGGTCAAAAAAATGCCATTGGGTTTTTTTGTTTCATTAATAATTTTTTCCAAATTTTCCTTTCTGATTCCCAATTTTTCCAAATCAAGAGCAACTGATGATTTGTTCAAAAGCCGCATCACAACAGTTTCGCCATAGCCACCCAGAATTATCGAAACGCGCACATCAACTTTTGTGTCCGTGATGTTTCCAAATGGTTTATCCAAAGAAATTGAAAAACGAGAATCCGTCACTCCTCCGCGCACTTCTGTTGAAAATCCGCTCAAAAATTTTATGCTTCCCAAAAGACTTGGGTATTCATTAAGTGGAATTTCAGCAATCGTTTGAAGAATTCCATCCATACGATAACGAATTTTCACGCTTTTTTCTTCCGGTTCGATATGAATATCTCCAACATTCAAAAGTAAACTGCTGGCAAAAATATATTTGGCAGAATTTTTTTGATTGGATTTTTCGATTAAATTTTTCAGAGATTCAACTGGCTCTAAATTTTGTGAAACCAAAAGCATATCCTCCTGGGTAATATCAATTGTACGAGACATTGATTGTGACATCAATTTTTCGTATATTTCTTCCAGAAATTCCGTTTGTCCTGTTGCGCGCCAAACTTCTTCCATTGAAGTGAGCCCTTCAATAGCTTTTAAAATCCCATCCTGCGCCATTGTGATCATTCCATCTTCCAATGCAGTTTGCGCAATTTCTCGCTCTCCACCCATCTCCAAGATCAATTTTTCAATGTTTTCAGTGATGGTCAACACTTCAAAAATCCCAATTCGTCCCTTGAAGCCTAGTCCATGACATTTTTCACAGCCTACTGGACGATACAGTTTTTCAATATTTTTAGGAATTTCAATTTTTGCCTTTGGTGAAATAATTGCCAAGATTTTTTTAACACTATCAGAAGTTTCTCGCGCTGGAACATATTCCTCTTTGCAATGTTGGCAAAGTTTTCGCACAAGACGTTGCGCAATAAAACAATTTACTGATGGTGCAATTAAATTTGGCTTAACACCAAGCTCAATAAAACGCGGGATGGATGCTGGCGCATTATTGGTATGCAACGTGGAAAGCACAAGATGTCCAGTAAGCGCAGCGTTGACTGAAATATCCGCCGTTTCATCATCGCGAATTTCACCGACCAAAATAACATCCGGATCTTGACGCACCACAGCGCGAAGTCCTTCTGCGAATGTATAGTTTCGATCATTGGCAACTTGCGTTTGAGAAATATTTTTCACTTCATATTCTATTGGATCCTCAATTGTAATAATTTTGACTCCAGCTGTGTTAAGTTTATTAACCAAGGCATAGAGTGTGGTTGTTTTTCCTGAACCTGTTGGACCCGTTGTAAGAATCATTCCGTGAGGTTTGGCAATTTCTTTTTGCACATTTTCAAAGGCCAAGCCGCGAAGCCCCAAATCTTCCACTGAAAGCATTATATCAGCTTGACTCAAGAGTCTCATCACCACAGATTCGCCATGACTTCCAGGAATAATATTAGTTCTGACATTTATTTTTCCATTTTCCATATCCACGGAAAAATGACCGTCTTGCGCGATGTCGCGGATATTTATTTTCATTTTTCCCATCATCTTAATGCGAGACAAAATGAAGTGATAAGTATCATTTGGAAATTTTCCAACATCTTGCAAAATACCATCAATACGAAAACGCATCCTAACCTCTTCTTCTTGTGGTTCAAAATGCACATCACTAGCCTTCATTTTTACTGCCCCAGCCATAATGATCGAGATAATTTGCGTGGTTGGAATTTCTCGGATGCGATTTTTAAGATCCAGCATACTGCCAAATTCTTTTTCAAATTTTTCCAAATCTTCGCCACTAAGACTGATTTGCAGTGCTTCCAAATTTTCAAGCAGTGGAATCTCGGCATACCTCTTCCAAATTTTTTCCAAAGAAGCATTAGAAATAATATAAAGATGAATCACCCAACCATTTTCATTCTTAAGACTCTCAACATAATCGAGAGTTTTTTTGTTTGTCGGATCAACAATTCCAATTCGAAGCTCTTTACCGGCTTTTTGAAAAACACAAATATTAAATTCGCGTGACTGCGCCTCATCGATTGCGCGCATATCATCAGCGCCCACAGGAAAAATATTAAGGTCGACATAGGCAAGATCATATTCGCTTGCCAATTGCGCAGCCTGTTCTTCTTCTGATTCTCCGCGCATATGCTGAAGAATCTTGCCAGCGGCAACATCCTTATCACTATTATGAATCAATTGTTTATGTGAAACTTTTACCATACTGAATCATATAACATGTAACATACAGCATGTAACATGGATACAATAAATTTTATTTTTGTTTATTTTTTTGAGCCAACTTTATAATATTATTATACGATAAATTAGCTTTCTTCGCAAAAGAAAAGAGGCCTGTCCATTTGAACAAGCCTCTTAGTTTTATTCTTTTCTAAAAAATATTAACTTCGCGCTCCAGGCATTGAAAATCTTTCACCTTCCCATTGAGGCATTTCGAGAATAATGCCAGGATATCTTTTGAAAAGATACCACTCCATTATATTCAGATTCCAATTATTCTCCTGGGGAACTTCTTCAAGCTCAATTGGAGCATTATTATAACCTGCCCAATTCATAAGTACTTTCAGGCTCTCTTTACTGCGAACTGTCCTGCCAAGAACTTCAACTTTCCAGTGAGGATATGTCAATTTTTCAATCCGAACAACATCCACACAATCATCGCTCCGTGGAATCACATAAACTTCATAAGATAAGTTTTTATTCAAACAACAGACCCAACCAGGATTCCACACAATTTGATCTTCGGGAATATTTTTGACCAAAAGCTTGTAGTCATGATTTTCCCAGCAAATCTTTTTCAACTCTTCCTCGTTAAGTGGCATCAAATCGATGTCCACAAAAAAAAGCGGAGGGTGCTGATCCGAGTTTTCACACAGCCATGCAATTTCAGTTATCGAAGCCTTTATTTTGTCGGACTCGCCCAAAATAATTCCATACACTGGGTCCGTTGACTCATTGAGATGTGTAATGCGCCCGATAATTCTTCGCAACCCCTTTGGCGTCAATATCAATTCTCCACGCCCATATTTTTCAGCCAAAACATCTTGCGAAATCAACTGCAGTGCATCATCGGCACGCCTGTTAAGTTTTGTGAACTCTTCAGTTAACTTCGCTATCTCTTTTTTATCTCTTGCATATGATTCTGCGGAATCTTTTACATAATTTCTGTATTTATCCTCTATCTTCATAAAGGAAATTCCCAACATTTCTTTTTCTATCAAACTAATGCATTCCGCGCCTAGAGATTCGAGAAATTCTTTCTTGGTTGTATCGATCCCGCCAAGTCCTACACCAAGACACGATGCACTTTTGCGCAGAGCATCTGCCTGAGATGCCAAAACCGCAACTTCCCTAACCACACTGACTCGCAATTCCCTTGCCAACTCGTCATTGGTTTTGTCTGTGTTCATAATAAATTCCTCCCTGTTTGAGTTTGAACTTCTATTGTCAAAAAACTTCCCAACTGTGAATATCGAAATTTTGCCAATTTTCTTACTTTTCAAAATTTCATGCAAATATTGTTTTTTTGCGAACTGCCGGCCGACTCGAGAGGGAAAGGCGAGCAAAAAAATACATATTTGTATGAAATCTTACAACCTCCTTATAAAACCAATCCTGTGCGAAGTTTTTCGACGATGTGCTGTCCTGCTTCAGTGGTGTCTCCGGATTGCAGTGAAAATTCGCAAACATCCCCGACTGCTTTGGTTTCAAGAATCTCGGCAACTTTTTTCAATTGATCATTGTTAAGACATTTAATCACGCCGCGCACTTGTCCGGAGGTTTCATTATAAAGCACCATAAAAATCTTTCCGGCAGAATAATTTTCTTTAACCTTATCCAAAATAAAAGGCACATCACTTGGCTTTGAACGACTTTGCACAAAATCTTCCAAGAATACCGGCGCCCAAGCCAATGAAATTTCATCTTCCCAATAAAGCCTGGCCATCACTCGCCCCCAAAGTTTCAAAAGGTGTAGTGGTTGTGTTTTATACAAATAACGAATAATTTTTTGCTGATCAGCTCCCTTAGTCATCAACATAGCACCAATTTGCAATGATTTTGGAGAAGTATTTTTTTTCTGAAAACTATTAGTTGCGTCAATGATTCCCGTTAGCAAACTTTCCGCCATCGTTTCATCAATATTTTTTTCATTTATTTTGAAAAACAAATCCGCCACCACTTCGGATGTTGAAGATGCAGTGATATCCACGATGTTTACTTGTCCAAAATTATCATTCTCGGTGTGATGATCAATATTAACAACCGGAACTTCATAAAAAATGTCAGGATTTTCTTCATACACTTTTCCAAGTGATTCTTTGTCAGGACTGCCAAGCACAATCACCAAATCATATTTAAACTTTGCAGGAATAAAAGAAAAGTCACGTGGATCAATTGAACCTTTTTCTGGAGTAATAAAAATTCGCAATTCATCTTCAACTCTTTCTGTGCGCACATTGGTAATTTTGTTAAACTTCGTGTTAAACGCCAACACAAAATCTCTTGCGCCAGCCAATGAATCCATCAGGTCTTCAGGTTTTGTTAAAAATGAAAAACGCTGCAAATAAACTTCATCGCTTGGGACAACAACCGTTGCTTCAATATTATTTTTTTTCAAAAAGAAATATGTTGCCCACGCACTGCCAACTGCGTCGCCAGAAAAATCTTGCGCCATAAAAATAAGCGTATGCTTGGTGTTCTTCAAAACATTTTCCAATTGTTGCGCAAGATCTAAACTCATATCGTTTTAGGTTTTAGGTTTCAGGTTTTAGGTTTTAGATGCCAGGTTATAAGTTTCACGTTCTAGGTTTTAGATTTATTGATTTTTTACTTTATTAACTTTACAAACCTTACTAGCGTTATGTCAGCCAAAGGCTGATCCGCCTTTGGCGGAAACTTTTTCCATTTGACTAAGTAATATAAAGTAGCAAGCATTTGAAGCAATGTCAACCCCGTTAGAAAAATGACAATACAGAAAATTATGGTATAGTATTTTGATATATTTAGACTATGTCCTATAAAAAATTATTTTTGCATTTTTCTAACGGGGTCAATAAAATGCTTGACAATAAGCCATTTTGGGTGTATAATAGACAATTATGGTTAAAGTTTCTTAACATCAAAAAGTTCAAAAAAACCAACATTTTTCCGGCGCAAAGACGCCAAAGGAGATGATTATGAAAACAACTTCATTAATAATACTGTTTGTTGTATTATCAGCCTCGTTGTTAACTGGCTGCGTTGTAAGATTTGTAGAGCCGGGAGTTTATCCTGTTTACAACAGTGCACCAGCAACATATTATGCTCCGCCTATTTATGGAGCTTATTACGATCAACCAGTAGTTTATTACAATGGATCGGGCTATGGTTATGGGTCAAGACATACTCGGGCACGCGCTGCCAGGCCGCATGGACCAACACCGTTTGAAGTGGTTTTTGGCAAAGGGGCCTTAAAACAACCACACAAGAAAGGAGGTCACAGGTGAAAAAGGCAAGGGGCTCAAAAAAAATACCAATAGTTGTTTTATTTTTCATAATCTCCGGGTGTATTATGGTGCCAGTTTATCCAGACGAAGCACCATCTGCGCAAGTATATTATTCAAACCCACCTTTTTATCCAGGTTATCAGTGGCAGTATTGGTACACTGTGCCTTCATATCCTGGATTTGTCTTTTTCTTTGGCAACGATGGCCGAGGAAAATATAGACATTACTACCATCAGCCGAGGGGGAAGCATCAATGGGGCGGCAGGAATGAATATAGGGGTCGCCAACCCAGGCGCAGATAAAAATTTTCTGCACCAAAAATTAAAGAGCTTAGTCAAATTAGACTAAGCTCTTTTTCTTTACTAATTTGTATTTTTGCTATATGTTATATGCTATATGCTATATAAATATGTAACTTCATCTTCACTTCAAACTAAAAAACTCGGCTCATTACTTGCCGAGGAACTTTGTGGTGGTGAGGTCATTTGTTTGTCTGGCGACCTAGGCGCAGGCAAAACAACCTTCACTCAAGGATTGTTAAAGGGTTTAAAAATTAAAGGACCATACACAAGCCCTACCTTTTCTATAATTAAAGAATACAAACTAACAACAAACAACAAACAACAAACAACAAGAATGCGCTCGAAAACCAATTCGTCCGTTGTCAGTTGTCGGTTGTCAGTTGTTCGTCATATCGATGCCTATCGTATTTCTTCTAAGGATTTGCTTGAGCTTGGCTTTGAAGATTTTGCTGGCAAAGCCTGCCCGCCTGTCCGGCCAGGGGCCAGGGAAAATTCCATTACCATCATTGAATGGCTCCCCACCAGCGCGCTATGGATTAACTTCCAGTGGCTCAGTGAGAGAGAAAGAAAAATAACCTTGTCATCAAAAAAAGAGCGCTGAGCTCTTTTTTTGATTTTGATATATTGTTAATATTTGCTATAATGCTTATATAAAGGCATTTTACTTATATAAAAATTATGTTCGAAGAAAATCCGCTCAAAAAAATCGTTAACCACCAAGAAAATAAAGATGTTGAAAATGATCCTATTATCAAAGAGTTAATTGAAAAAATATCAGAACTTGCAAATGTCGAAAATTCTATTGGCAAAGGAATGACGGCGGAAGTTTTTATTAGTAAAACAAACCCCGATATTTGCTACAAAATAATTCACAGTGATGGAGAATATAAATTCAGACATTCTGTTTACGATGAAGGAGAACTTTTGGCAAAAGCGGAAAAAATATCAAGATCACACGGAATCAAAATTCCAAAACCATACTATTCAATTCTAACAAAAAATCGAAATGGCGAAGAATTTGAAGTTTTAGTTATGGAACGTCTTTACGCAACAAGTATCAAAGATGCAATAACTGATGATGTAGCTGTGCCAGATAATTTTGATTTCAAGGTTTTTGCATCAAAAATTGAAAGCTTTTTTACAGAATTACACAATAAGAATATTTATCATCGCGATGCCCATGGTGGCAACATTATGATTGAAAATGAAACAGGCATTCCTTGCATAATTGATTTTGGTGCTTCTATTGAAATGTCACTGCGATCTGAAGATCCTTATCAGCAAATAAACTTCAATGGCGAAACAGTTATATTCACTCCAGATGAACACAAAATACGGCAAGAGCTGCGTGTTAATTTAAGAGGATTTTTGTTTAAAAAATACGGAAACAAGCACAACTTGTAATAATATAAGAAAACTTGACATTTATTTGATTATATGCTAAAAAGTATAGTCAGGTACATTCCAAGGAGGTGATAAAAATGCTTAAACTAAGCTCATCTTTGCAAATGGCAGCGGAAGAAATTGCCAAAAAAATGCTGGAAAATGACATCAAGGAAAGTACTATTTCCGAAATGCCATCCTGTTTAATCTCCCAAACAAACAAATGTCCGAGCGGTTATATGAGCCTGGGAGAAATCAATGTTAAAGAAACAATTTTTTATTTGTTTCAAATGTTTTAAAAGGCTGTGGAATAACTTCCATAGCCTTCTTTTTTTGCAAAAATAAAAAGAGCGGTTTGATTAACAACCGCTCTATGATTTCAAAATTATCTGAAAAATTTTAACCTCTTTAGGCATTAGCAAAAACCATCCCTTCTGCAAAATCATCACCCCCAACATTTGGCACTATTTCTATTTTCAATCCTTGTTTATCATCTTTGGCTATTCTCATATTTCCACCTGAAACTGCCAAGAGATTGGTGACTCTGCGCAAAGCATTATCCACTGATTTTTTACTGATATTCAAGACAATAATTTGTTGATTATCAATAAAAATAGGGATTCTCATGCAAATAGACCGGGCACATCTGGTTGCAAAATCTATTATCTTCATATCATAAGCTTCTGAATTACTCAAGTCAGATAAGTTTACCTCCCAAAAACAATTCCGCTTGGCTAATTCCATAAAGACAGCTTCGCTTTCCTGTGGATTAGCAGAAACACGTATTTCCTTGCCTGCAAGCCATTCTGGACCAACAGTAACCTTTATAAATGCCATGGTAGCACCCCCCTTTGTTAAATAACATCATTTTAAATCATTCTAATCCTCTACCGCAATTTTGCAAGCAAATGTTTGTATTATCTCAATCCCGCGGTATACTTAAAATATTCATTGAAAGCTCATTTTATTCAAATATTTACCCTTATGACTAAAGAAAAAATAAAAAAGAAACTCATACTTATTGATGGCAATGCTATCATCCATCGGGCGTATCATGCGTTGCCGCCGTTTACAACTAAAAAAGGCGAGTTGGTGAATGCAGTGTATGGTTTTGCCTCTACATTACTCAGTGTGATTGCCGAGTTTAAGCCGGACTACGTCGTGGCGTCTTTTGATTTGGCAGGCAAAACTTTTCGTCATGAAAAATTCGAAGAATATAAAGCCACTAGAGTTAAAGGTGATGATGAATTGTATGCTCAAATTCCCCGAGTCAAAGAAGTGGTCAAGGCTTTCAATATTCCAATCTATGAAATGGCCGGCTTCGAAGCTGACGATGTGATCGGGACAATTGCCACGCAAATAAAAGCCAACGAAGAAGATGTTGAAACTATCATTGTCACTGGCGATATGGATACTTTACAATTGGTAAATGACACCACGAGTGTGTACACGATGAGACGCGGGCTTTCTGATTCAATTATGTATGACAGCGAAAAAGTTTTTGCGCGCTATGGATTAAAGCCTGACCAAATTATTGATTACAAGGCACTGCGTGGTGATCCGTCTGACAACATTCCCGGGGTTAAAGGTATCGGCGAAAAAACTGCGGTTACTTTGTTACAAAAATATATTACTCTCGATGGTGTATATGAAAATATCGAGCCTGCCCGCAATGCTTCGCCCGCCCGAAACGCTTCGCATATCGATGCGGACGGGCATAGCGATGCAGGCGGGGAGATTAAAGGTGCAGTCAAAGATAAACTGGTGCGAGACAAGGCACAAGCCTATCTCAGCAAGGATTTGGCAACCATCGCACTTGATGTTCCTGTCACACTTGAACTAGAAAAATCAGTGCTCAAAGATTTTGATCGCGAAATAATTGTGAAGCTTTTTTCTGAATTAAACTTTTTCAGTCTTATTAAACGATTACCTCAAGACGAAAATGCCAGCGAAGCTGTTGAAAAAACATCCGCTGGTGTTGTTGATTTCAGATATACAATCGCAGATACAAAAAATGCTGATGAACTGATTGCAGAATTTTCTGATGCATTAGAACTTTCAATCGCAACAGAAATTAGTGAGGAAAAACTTACTGGTATTGCAATCTCTTGGAAAACAGGACGCGCCACTTTTTTCCCAAAATCCAGTGATGCATTTCCCAAATTAAAAATTCTGTTAGAAAATCAGGAAATAAAAAAGGTTGGCTATGATTTGAAAACTATTTATAAGCAGCTTTTTACTGAGGAAATTGTGCTGGAGGGAATTTCCTTCGATGCGATGCTGGCTGCCTATGTTTTAAACCCAGGAGAAAAACTTGATTTTGAAAAAATTATTTTTTCAGAGCTTGGAGAAGAAATTACTTTTGAAAAAAAACCAAAGGGACAACTTTCTTTGGTGGAAAATCCTGAAGACCAGCAACTTGCAAAAAATATTGTGTGTCAAAAAGCTGATTATTCCTTGAAATTAAAAATTGCTTTAGAAAAAAGAATTGCAGAAATCTCCGCAGAGCAAAAAGAAGCTGCAAAAACTGACGGGACATTGCAAACGATTTTTTCCCAAATGGAAATGCCTCTTATAAAAATCTTAGCGCAAATGGAGCTCACTGGAATTGAACTTAACACTGTTATTTTCAAGGGTATTTCAGAAAAAATTACCGGGACATTAAAAAATTTAGAGAAGGCAATCTATGATTTTGCCGGCAAAGAATTTAACATCAATTCCCCATCGCAACTTTCTGAAATTCTTTTTGTGACCTTGAATCTTCCAACGACTGATATTAAAAAAACCAAAAAAGGACTTTCAACGGGAGCAGCAGAACTTGAAAAACTTAAAGGTTCACACAAAATAATTTCCAAAATTGAAGAATACCGCGAACTTTTCAAGTTAAAAACAACTTATCTAGATGCTATTCCGAAACTTGTCGACAAAAATTCTCGCATTCACACAACATACAACCAAGCAGTGGCAGCAACAGGGCGACTTTCATCTACTGATCCTAACCTACAAAATATTCCTATTAAAACAGAGCTTGGACAACTTTTACGTACAGCTTTTGTTGCCAAAGAAGGATACAAATTAATAAGCGCCGACTATTCTCAAATTGATTTGCGCTGTGTAGCACACGTTTCCAATGACAAAAAGCTCATTGAAGCATTTCACAGAGGCGATGATATTCATAAACTCACCGCAGCTGAAATAAACAAAGTTCCCCTTTCTCAGGTTACTGAAAAAATGCGCTCTAGCGCCAAAGCTCTGAATTTCGGCATTATATATGGAATGAGTTCTTTTGGCTTTTCTCAATCCGCTGGAATTTCTCGCGAAGATGCACAAAAATTCATCAATTCATATATGGAAAACTTTTCAAACGTGGCTGAATATATGAAAGAAACGCGTGAATTTGCACGAAATAATGGGTATGTGGAAACATTGCTTGGCAGGAGACGAAATTTACACGAAATAAACTCGCCAAATTTTCAAGTTGCCGCTTCGGCAGAAAGAATGGCTATCAATATGCCCATTCAAGGACTGGCAGCTGACATTGTAAAATTAGCTATGATTAAAACTGCCGAAGCATTTTCAAGTGATGCCGATGTGCAAATGATTCTACAAGTGCACGATGAAATCATTCTTGAAGTTAAAACAGATAAAGCCGAAACTGTTGCAAAAAACCTCAAGGAAATTATGGAAAATGTTCATCCCCTACGCGTCCCACTAATTGTTAATGTTAGTATTGGAGACAATTGGGGAGAAATCTAAAACAGGTACGTAGGAATTAGGAATTAGTAATTAGAAAAAACTCCTGCGCTACATAGTGTATTATTTCTGCAACACCCTACAACCTAATTCCTAATTCCTACTAAGCTATCCCATGCCTGAACTTCCGGAAGTACAAACTATCGTGAATGATTTGCAAATATTGACCGGTGATACAATCACTGGTTTTTGGACAGATTTTGAAAAGGCTATCAAAACAAGGAACTTCAAAAAAGCACTTGTAGGAGAAAAAATAAAGAGCATTAAGCGCTTGAGTAAAAATATTGTAATTGAATTGTCCAGTAATAATGCTATTATCATTCATTTAAAAATGACGGGGAAACTCCTGATTAACAAACAAGTCTCAACAAACAACTTACAACAAAAGCATTTGCATCACATTTTTTCTTTGAAAAAAAATAATGCTTTAGTTTTTTCTGACATACGAAAATTTGCGACACTTGAACTGATAAGCCGTGATAAACTTTCTGAAATCGAAAAAACCAAGGGGGTTGATCCTTTTTCTAAAGATTTCACTCTTGAAACTTTTTCGAAAATTATCACCAAGCATAAAAATAAAAACATTAAAAGTATTTTAATGAATCAAGCCGCTATCGCTGGAATTGGAAATATTTATGCCTCGGAAATTCCATATGATGCCAAATTAAACCCTATGCGAAAACTTTCCAGTCTTACTAGCACTGAGATTAGGCTCTTGCATCATTCTATTTTAAAAATACTAACAAAAGCCATCGAAATGAGAGGCACCTCAATCAGTGATTATAGGGATGCAAATGGCAAAAAGGGCGGCTTTCAAAATCAATTAAAAGTATATGGAAAAGCTGGCAAGAAGTGCCACAAATGTGATACAATAATCGCAAAGGAAACTGTTGAACAGCGAAGCACTTTTTACTGTCCAACTTGCCAAAAATAAATTCATAATACAAATTATGCAAATATAATGCTAATACGCAAATATGCAAATAAATTCATTTGCATATACGCATCATTCGCATTAATTCGCGTATTCGTATCATAATCAAATGAACAGAAAACAAACAGGTATCATTGTCCTGGTGGCTATGATAATTGTAGGGGCAATTTTTTATTTCACCAAAGGAAATAAAACTGCCAATGTAAAACAAATCCAAATAAACGGTACCTCCGAGCAACAATCAACAACTCCAGCTAATTCTGGCGATGTTAGCCCTATTTCAGGTCTTACTTGCGCCAACTGGAACAAGCGCTCTTTCGCTGTAATGCAACCAGCCGACGTGTCTGCTCGTCCTCTTGCAGGACTTTCCCAAGCTGATATGGTAGTTGAAATGGTTGCTGTTTATGGCAGCATCACTCGCTTGATGGGTGTGTATGGATGCAACACGCCAGAAGAAGTTGGCTCACTACGAAGTGCACGCCATGATTTTGTACATCTTGCAAAAAGTTTTGATTCTATTTATGTTCATTGGGGGAGAGCTGATATTGAAGAATTCAAAAACGTTCTAAACAGCGGCATTATTGATGATATGAATTGCAATAATGATGCTGGAAAATCAGCAGGTCAGTATTGTTTCCGCAAAGAAGCTGAAGGAAATATGCGAGGAGTTGATACTGGCTACGCAAAATTCGCCAGTTTGATTGAAGGAGCCAAAGCTTTTGGATATAGCACAGAAAACAAATTTGTTGGATATCCTCATCAAGTTGAAGCAGCTCTCGATCAACGCCCAAATGGAGGAAATCTTCGCGTCGCATATGCAAAACCATTTGACGTCGAATATGACTACGACAAAGAAAGCAACTCGTATTTCAGAACTTGGGGTGGTGTTGCCGACACCGACAGAAACAACAAACAAAAGATCGCACCAAAAAATGTTGTTGTGATGATTGCTGATGCAGCGCCAATCAAAGTTGGCGAACAATATGCAAACGTACAGATTGGTGATCCATGGTTTGATCAAAATGACTCAGGCAGCGCCTTTTTCTATCTGAATGGACAGCAATATAAAGGGTCCTGGAAAAAAGACAAGACCAAAATAGACAGCAAACTATTTTTCTTTGACGAACAAGGACAAGAAATAAAATTCGTGCCAGGACAAATTTGGGTTGACATCATCGACCCAGGTCAAGCGCTAAGATGGACACCGGCAGCATAGTGCTTGCAATTTTCAATGATCAATTTACAATTTACAATAAATTCGCTATTCTAGCGAAATAAAAAAATCAACTTGAAGTTTTTCTTGTTTAAAAATTGATAAATTGAAAATTCAATGAAAATTGTGAATTGAAAATTGAAAATTATTTGTATGATTATATTTCTCTACGGCGTCGACAATTTCCGCTCTTTGGAAAAACTCAGCGACCTTAAAAATAAATATTTGGAAAAGAATGGCTCAGGCACAGACCTGAGCGTTCTTGATTATGGCGAAGGTGCTTCAATTGAAAATCTTTCCACCGCTCTTTCAGCGCAAGGACTCTTCTCAACCAAAAGATTAGTTATTTTGAAAAACAGTATGCTCAAAGGCTCAACTGAAGTTCAAAAAGGAATTCTTGCAATTCTCAAAGCCAATCCTGATACAGAAAAAGATGCTGACACTATTGTTATTTTTTATGAAAATGGTAGTCCGAAGAAAAATGGAGCTTTGTATAAATTTCTTTTTAAAATAGCCAAAAGACAAGAATTTGCCCCTCTTGAAGGAGCTCTTCTTACTAATTGGGCGCTAGCATTTGCCAAAACATTATCAGCAGAAATATCTTTTACCAAAAATGCGCTGAATATGCTTTTAGCTGCAACTGGCAGTGATCTCAATGTTCTTAGCAATGAAATTACCAAGTTAGTAAATTTCAGAAATTCTGGAGAAATTACTGACTCGGATGTTGTCTTGTTGGTAAAATCAAAAGTTGATTCAACAATGTTTGAAACAATCGAATCTCTTGTCAGTGGAAACAAATCAAAAACACTGGACCTTTTTCATCAACAACTCACCAAAGGCGAAGATGTTTTTTATATTCTTTCAATGTATACCTATCAAATTCGCACCCTGCTCAAAATCGGAGACTTTTATTGGCAAGGAATGACCAGCGCTCCGCAAATTGCTCAGGCCTCTGGAATTCATCCCTATGTTGTGCAAAAATCTCTTTCTCAAATTCGCAATTTGTCCGAGCAAAAAACCAAGCAAATGCTCCGCGACCTGGCCGAAATAGATTTCAACGCCAAAACCGGCAAAGTTGACCCCATCCTTGCCCTCGACACATTTATTGTCTCATTATAGAAAAACCATCCCAACCGGGATGGTTTTTCTTTTGTCTAAAAGAAATATCGACTATTTTCAAACGTAGAACGTAGCAAATAAAATAAAAATATCTTTCATTTCCAAACAAGCGCAGAAAACAAGACTCCTTAGGTCTTATTTTTTTAGTGCAAGTTTCTTCACAGCAGCATTCAATCTTGATTTCTTGCGAGCTGCGGTGTTCTTTTTAATAACCTTCTTTTGTGCAGCCTTGTCGAGCGCTTTAATGGCAGCCTTAAGCAATTCTTGAGCTTCCTTGACCTTACCTGCTGCTATATTTTCCTTAGTGTCCTTGATAGCATTTCGGAAAACACCCTTTACAACTTTGTTTCGAAGTGTTTTGCGATCAGTCACTCGCATATACTTTTTTGCTGATTTTTTGATTGGCACAGTCGTAATTGAGAATTTACTTTCTTCTGAGAGCATTAGAAGGGAGCAAATTCAATAAAAATTATTTATTTATAAATTGAATACTATGTATTATACACACATAAAGCACCACTTGGCAAGGGTATCGCAAAATAACCAAGAAACAAGATACAAACATCAAACAAATCTCAAATTTCAATAAACAAACGGCTGAAGTTTAAAGTTTGGTTTTGGTTATTGTATCTTGATTTTTGTATCTTGCCTACTGGCTTATCACTACATCCATTATCTCTTCTCCACCAATTTCTTTGTTTATCTTGGCCACAATTTGCTTTCTTTTAAGCAAAATCTCATTTTCCCAAAAAGAGCTACCAGTCTTTAAAAATATTTTCCTATCCCTGAAAGATATTGGCACAATATTCTCCAATCCTTGCCTCCCATATTCATCTTTGATAACTATCTGAAAAACATAAAAAACGCTTTGCTGATCAATAACAACTCCCCTGCTCAATGTTTTTTTGTTTATAAAAGACCCAAGAGTTTTCATTATTTACAGAATTAGCTTAATTATGAAAAAGCTACTACGCATTTTGCTAATCAGTTTTCTTTTGAGGCCGTTGGCGGAGGCAGTAGGCAAGAGCGATTGGCCATAACTTTCGGCCAAGAGCGTGCCGAAAAAGGAAATTGATTAGCAAAAACCTGGATTCCCGTTTTCACGGGAATGACAGTGGGGATGTCAGTTCTTTATAGGCATAATAATATAAGTATAATTGAGCATTTCCTCTTTCTTTTCTCCTTGCACCATACGAAGAACTGCTGGGGATGCGCCGCTGTTCATCAACAAAACCAAATGCGAGGTGGAAATTGCTTGCAATCCGTCTACCATATATCGAGGATTAAAAAGTGCTTCTTGATCAGGACCCTCAATTTGCGCACTCAAAATTGTTTTGTTTTCGCCAACTTCTTCTGCTTTTGATTGAACATAAATCTCCTTGGCCTGCGAATTCACGGTGAATTTAACTTCTCCTGCCTTGCTGTGAGTAAAAATTCCTGCAATTTTTACAGCGCGCAAAACCTCATCTTTCGGAAGAAAAACTTTGGTCGTAAATTCTTGAGGAATAATTTGCTGATAAGGTGGATATTTTCCATTAATCAAACGTGAAACAATGCGCACATTGTCAATTTGAAAAAATATCTGACTTTCTTCAATACCAATCTTAATGTCCTGTGTCTCAGGATTAATCACGCGAAACAACTCTGAAATTGTGTTAAGTGGCACAATAACAGAATTTGTCTTTTCAATAAACAAATCATAAGCTTGTGAATTGTCTTTTATCAGCGTTACAACAGCCTCAGCCAAACGAAAACTGTCCGTAGCAGCTAATCGCACTTCAAGCTTGTCCAGCACGAAATTAAGACCAGTAAGTTCAGGACGAGTGCTATCAAGCGAAACACAAACAGCCAAACGTGGAATCACTTCTTTCATTTCTTGAGCAGGCAGAGAAAAAAGGAATTCTCCTTCCATTTCTGGAATAATCGGAAAATCCTGAGCTTGCAATCCTTTTATTTGTGCTTTAGATGAGCCACTTTCGATATGCAGAGTTTGATCAACAACACTAAGTGAAACGGTTCCAACATTTGGGATGTTGTTCACAAAATTGCTAAGTAGTCGAGCCGGAACGGTTATTTTCCCCTCTTCTTCTATTTTTGCTCCAATTTTCAGAAAAACCCCAATTTCAAGGTTTGTTGCTGAAATTTTAAGCATTCCATTATCAGTTTCAAGCAAGATATTTTCCAAAATTGGCAAAGTGATTTGCTTGCCTACAACTCTTTCTGTGCTATAAATAGCCTTTTTGAAATTTTCTTGAGTACAAGTTAGCTTCATATATTTGAATATTCTTAGACCTTCTAAATTATTTTCCACTTATCCACAACTTATTAACAATCAGTTTATCGCTCTATTGAGCCTACACTGCGTATATTCTCTCTCTAAGCACTGCAACATCCTCACGTACTTTTTCGTCTGTTTCCATTTCCCTGTTTATTTTTTCATAAGCGTGCAGCGCTGTTGTGTGGTCACGCCCTCCAAATTGAGTTCCAATACTTGGATATGAAGCGCTGAGCTCACTACGCATCAAATACATTGCGATATGACGGGCATAAGCAATTTCTTTCTTGCGCCCCTTTTCAATGAGTTCCTTGGTTGAAATATTGAAATATTGTGAAATAGCTTCAATCACGTTTTGCGCTTGAACGCCTTTCTTTTTTCCACTTGAAATTATTTCAGCCAAGGCTTGCTGAACAAATTTTAAGGTTGGCAATTTCTTGTTGAACTCGCAAGCAGCGATAATTCTGTTAAGAGCCCCTTCAAGCTCGCGAATATTATTCTTCACGTTTTCAGCAATAAACCTGATTGCCTCCTCGTCCAAGTAAAAATTATTTTCTGCAGATTTTGTTTTCAAAATTGCAATTCTGGTTTCAATATCAGGTTTTCCAATATCAGCAATCATTCCACCCTCAAAGCGTGATCTGAGACGATCCTCCAGTGTGGCAATTGCTTTTGGAGGGCGATCAGAACTAATCACAATCTGCTTATTTATTTGATAAAGCGCATTAAAAATGTGGAAAAATTCATTTTGCGTTTTTTCCTTTCCCGCCAAGAATTGCACATCATCAATAATAAGCAAGTCTATCGCTTGATAGGCAGATTTAAAGTCATTTACTGTTTGATTGCGGATAGAGTCAATTAATTCATTGGCAAAACGCTCTGAGGTGATATATTTGATTCTTCTTGATGGATCATTTGCCAACACTTCATTGCCAATTGATTGCAGCAAATGTGTTTTGCCAAGCCCAACTCCACCATAAATAAAAAGTGGATTGTATATTTTTCCCAAATTTTGAGAAACAGCGAAGCAAGCCGCGCGAGCCAATTCATTGTTCTCGCCGATAATAAAATTTTCAAAGGTATAACGTGCGTTTATATTGTTTTCATAGGGAGCATTTGTCTGCCCAGTATGCATCATCGGCTGAATTGGACGTTGCGCAAAATTGCCACCCTGTTGAATTTCCTGTACCAATTGTTGCTCCAAAACCGGGGCTGCGGAATCCATTTTCTTTATTTCATTAAGCGGCGCTTGCTCATTACTATAAATGATGCAGCTTATTTCTTTGATATCATCCTGAAAATTTCTCAGCGCCCTGAATATATATGTATTGTATTTGTTTTCCAACCATTCCTTTGCAAAGCCATTTGGCACACCAATAACGACCTTGCCATTTTCGTTGGAAAGAATTGTTGTATTTTTAAACCAGGTGCTAAAGTTAGCCTTTGAAATAGAAAGTTCTATTTCTCCAAGCGCGGCCTGCCAAAGTTCTGCATTATTCATACCCGGTAGTAGAAATTTAAATGAGACACGCTCAAATAAAATTTCTTTACACCCCCAATTAAGATTAAAATACTCCTATCCCATCAATCCCCCGGCACAATAAAGGGTATTAATACCCCAGGGCAATCCCTGGACCCTTTGGGCTTTCGAGGCAAGCCTCGAGGTATTAAACCTTTTGGTATCGTCGTTCACTCGGAAATGCTTGTCTACTGACAATCATTTCGCTCGTTTCACTAGATAATAAATTTTTAAATTTTAAATTTTCACTACCGGGTATATAATTTTATTCTATTAATAGTGCAAAAAAATTATATCACGCCTGACTGGGTCCTGCCAGTAATTCAAGCCTGCGACTGTTAATAATGTGTGGATAAGTGGATAAGTCTGTTTTTTCCCTTTCCTCGGCTATATTTTTGCAACTTTAACCATAAATACTATTCGATTTAACACTGTAAATCTAGAATATCCCTTCTTATCCACTCTTGTCAATCATTCTTACTGTTTTTTTTAAAGAGAAACATAGTTGTCAAAAACCAATTACGCAAAAATAAACCTCTGTTGCGCCATTTTTTCGAAATGACCGGGTTGACTTTTTTATTCAGACTGATACACTTATTTATAGTATTCCTTAGAATCCTGCTGACTAAGATTTAGTGATATTTTTTATTCAAACAGCTATTACAGGAAAACGGATATTTCATATTAATAAAAAGGGTTATTGGTACCTTTTTGTTATTGTCGCTCGCTCGGAAATGAAAGTGCACTTTCATTTCACTCACTCCGCTAAATAATAAATTAATCAAATACATATTATGAAACGCACATATCAACCAAAAAAAGGGAAAAGAAAAAGCCGTCATGGATTTCTTGAGCGTATGAGTACTAAAAATGGAGTTGCCGTAATCAAAAGACGCAGACAAGCTGGTCGCAAAAAACTTTCAGTTTAAAAAAATATGCCACTTGTATGGCAGTTTGGTAAATATATATGCTCCCATTCAAACACAGATTGAAAAAGCGCGAGGATTTTGCCCAAGTATTTTCTAAGGGAGCATATGCCGGATTTGATGGTCTTTCCATTAAGTTCGCAAAAAATTCTTTACCTGTATCCAGAATTGGATTTCCTGTCGGTAAAAATTATTCAAAAAAAGCTGTCGTTCGAAATCGTACAAGAAGAATACTTCGAAAAGCTTGCAGCGAATATCTTGATAAGCTCAAACCTGGCTTTGATATAATCGTCCTTATTAAATCAGATTATCAAAATATTGAACTTTCAAAGGTTATCAGTGAATTACAAAATGTTTTCTCTAAGGCTAATTTACTCATATAATATCCCTTCTTAAGGCGGGATACAAAAAAACAAAATGCTAGCCCTCTTTCATACAGCTATCTACCAACCTTTATACAACATTCTTATACTATTTTATAATATTGTTCCTGGTAAGGATTTTGGTATCTCTATCATACTTATTACTATTTTGCTGAGAACTGTTTTGATCCCACTTTATAAAAAACAGATTGAATCACAAAAAAAGCTGCAGGAGTTGCAACCAAAGATCAAAGAACTTCAAGAAAGAACCAAGGGAAATAAGGAGCAACAGACCAAGCAACTGATGGAACTTTATAAGGAGCACAAAACTAATCCTTTTTCTGGCTGCTTGCCTCTTATTGTTCAATTGGTTTTCTTGATTGCTATTTATCAAGTTTTAATCAAAATTTCAAGCAATGGTCTTGTCGTTGATCCTTCACAACTTTATTCTTTTGTAAAAGACCCTGGCAAAATAAATCAATTCTTTATTTCTTTGGTTGATTTGACCAAGCCAAGTATTGTTATTGCCGTGCTGGCTGCAATTGCGCAATATTTCCAAACAAAGATGCTGATGGCAAGCCAACCTGTAACTCCTAAAAAAGATGATTCAGGCCAACCAGATATGGCACAAATTATGAGCAAGCAGATGCTTTATCTTGGACCCTTTCTAACATTATTTATCGGTATTAAGTTTCCAGCAGGACTATCTCTTTACTGGCTAGCTGGAACATTGTTTATGTTAATACAACAAATTGTTATTGAAAAAAAATCCAAACAAGATTAATATTTCATTTTATATAATCATATGGACGAAAAAACAACGGCTGTCATAAAAAAAACGATTGAAGAATTGCTCACAAAAATGGGATTTTCCGGAAAAGTTACGCTCATTGAGTCGACAGACGAGGATAGTGTCACCTGTGACATCGCAGCAGACAGCGATTCAAATTTTCTTATCGGACAACATGGTGTTAATTTACAAGCATTGCAACATTTGGCAAGATTGATCGTTAGAAAACACATTCCAGAAAAAATCAGATTTACATTGGACATAAACAATTATAGACAACAGAAAAATCAATCTGTTATAGAACAAGCTAAAATTGCTGCCAACGAAGCAATCACCCAGGGACGCAGTGTTTTTATGCAACCTATGTCAACTTATGAACGCAGAATTGTTCATATGGAACTTTCTCAAAACCCGCAAATTTCAACTGAAAGTATCGGTGAGGGAGAAAACAGAAAAGTTGTCATCAAGCCAGCCAATTTGATTGACTAGTTTTTATAATGTCATTTCTACAAATACAGGACTTACGCACTTTCTCAACTATTTCTTATTTGGCACGCTTTTGGATGAATATTCAATATCCAAAAGCTCAAAGAGTTGCTGTCGCCAACTATTGGCCAAAAAATAAATGTTTCGAAACGCGTAACTTCCAAGATAACTAATGGCAATCGCACGAAAAATTGCTTACAATGTGATTTTTAATGCAATCACAAAAATATTATCCACCATTCTTGCGCTGGTAGGGATTGGTTTTATCACGCGTTACCTAGGAAAAGAAGGCTTTGGCGATTATTCTACCGTCTTAGCTTTTTTTGCTTTTTTCGGCAGTGTGGCAGATCTCGGTCTTTACGCTATCACAGCTAGAGACATTTCAAGAGCTGATGCAGATGAGAAAAAAATTCTTGGCAACGCCTTTTCCTTGCGATTGATCTCATCTATTGCTGTTTTTCTGGTGACGCCAATTTTAGTCTTCTTCCTGCCTTATTCTCAAGATGTAAAAATTGGTATTCTTATTGCTGCTGCCTCTTTTGTTTTCTCTTCCACCTATATGGTTCTCAATGGTGTTTTTCAAAAAAATCTTGCTATGGACAAGGTTGCCACTGCTGAAGTTTTGGGGAAAATAATTCAAATTAGCATTATTATTCTTGCCGTGCGCAATGACCTTGGCTTCATCACCATTATCTTATCCATCCTGGCTGCTATGATTTTCAATTTTGCAGTGGTCTTATTATTGGTACAAAAATACATACCACTAAAATTACAATTTGATTTTGTTTATTGGAAAAAATTCCTAAAAGAATCTGCACCGCTTGGTTTTTCAGCAATTGTGATCTTTGTTTATTTCAAAATAGATACCATTTTACTATCCGTCCTTAAAACAAACGCAGAAGTTGGAATTTATAACGCCGCCTATAAAGTTATTGAAAACCTCTCATTCTTTCCTGCAATGATTATTGGGCTTATGTTTCCTATGTTTTCGCGTCATATCTTTTCTGACAAAAAACATTTTGCTCATTTGGCAAATGAAACTATTAAAGTTTTCTTTATTATTATTGTGCCACTCATTATTGGCACCCTTTTTCTTTCAGAAGGAATTATCAATCTTATAGGAGGCTCGGCTTTCTCGCAGGCTGCTAACACTCTACGAATACTTATTTTTGCACTTGCTTTCATCTTTTTTGGCGGACTGTTTAATAATATTCTTATCGCTAGCAATAACCAGAAAAAAATGCTTTGGATGTTAATAGGTTGCGCATTATTTAACGTTTCTGCTAATCTTATTTTTATTCCAACTTATTCTTACACCGCTTCGGCTGTTATTTCAACGATGACGGAGTTTTTGGTTGCTTTCATAGGGCTTGTTCTTACTATAAAATATACAGGCTTTAAACCTTCACCAAAATATCTGCTGCGCATTTTATTTTCCGGATTTGCAATGGCAATCTTCCTTTTTATTTTCAAATCATACAGTTTTTTAACACTCGTGATTGGAAGTTCTATTTTTTACATTCTTTTGCTCTGGCTCACCAGAACTATTACCATAAAAGAATTGCGCAGTATTGTGAGTAACAAATAAAAATCTAAGCACTTGTCATGCCCGCACCCGTTACACGAGCATAAACTCCGGCGGGAATCCAGAACTTCGCCTGAATAGTGCGCGCAGCTGGATTCCGGATCAAGTCCGGAATGACAAAAAAAATATGAATTCCACCTTTCCAAAAATTTTTGTTATCATTCTGAATTTTAATGGCAAGGCCACATTGCCAAATTGCCTTACTTCTGTTTTTCAATCAGATTATTCCAACTTTGAAATTGTCGTTGTTGATAACAACTCAACAGACGAATCTTTTGAAAAAGCTAAACTTAGTTTTTCACGCTCACATTTCATTAAAAATTCTGAGAATATCGGCTTTTCAAAGGGCAACAATGTTGGCATTCGCTATGCACTAGAAAAATTTGCGGACTATGTTTTTGTTTTGAACAATGACACTATTTTAGAAAAAACAACTCTTTCTTCGCTTATACAAACTGCTGAAAAAAATCCACTTGCCGGAATCATAAGCCCGATTATCTTAACTAACAACAATCAAAGTGTTTGGTTTGCTGGTGGAAAAATACAATGGGGGAAAATGAAAGCTATTCACCTAACTGAAAAAATTTCCGATTCTCCCTATTCTTCAGAATATCTTAGCGGCTGCGCGATGCTTATCAAAAAAGAGGTTTTTAAAAAAATTGGTCTTTTTGATGAACGCTTTTTTTTGTATTACGAAGATGCTGATTTTTCTCTGCGTTCAAAAAAGGCTGGTTTTGAATTATTAATAGATCCGACAACCACCATTCAGCACCTGGAACAAAGCGCTGTTAACGATGCAAAAAATTATTGGCTTGTATTATCTGGTCTTTTGTTTTTTCAAACACACAGCTCTATTTTTTGGAAAGTATGGCTTTTTTGCTATCTTCTACTGCGAAAAACAAAAAATTTTTACAGCATACACATTAAAAAAGATTTTTCTGCATCAAAAATTCATCAAGCATACAAAGATTTTAAAAAATTATATTAAACTAACTCGAGCACTTCTTCTTTGTCATTCTCGCGGAGGCGGGTCTTGATGCCCCCTGAGGGTGAATCCAGTTTAAAATGAAGGCCTAGATTACCTTTTTCAAGAGAATGGCATAGCGCAGATTAAACTGGCTCAGTGCTAGAGGTTTAAATAGTTTTGAAAATTTATGGATATTTCTATTATCATTCCCAATTATAAAAGCGAGCACTATCTTTCTCGTTGCATACAAACAATACAAGCGCATTCTACTGGCAGCTTATTTGAAATTATCATCATAAACAATGACACCACGCCGATAACAAGCATCTTGCCAGCTGAAAATGTGCACTTGATTGAAAATGGAATCAACGAAGGTTTTGCTAATGCTTGCAATCGTGGAGCCAAAATTGCAAAAGGAGAATTTCTATTCTTTTTAAATCCAGACACTGAAATTGAAAGCGGAAACATCACGGATTTATTTGCCGCACTAAAAAACCAATCCACAGGCATAGCTGCACCACAACTCACAATTCCGTCTGGAGAAGAGCAGCAATGGAGCGCGGGCTATGAAATAAATCTTTGGACTACCATAAAAAACAACTTGGGCTTTATTAAAAGCAAAAAATTATGGAAACAAAATAATATTATTGAAGCAGACTGGGTCAGTGGTGCAGCCTTTCTTATCAAAAAAACACTCTTTGAAAGCATCTCTGGTTTTGATGAAAAGTTTTTTATGTATTTTGAAGATGTTGATCTTTGCAAAAGAATCAAGGCAAAAAATTTAAAAGTATTAGTACTACCATCTGTCCGCGTCTTGCATATCGGCGGACAAAGTTTCAAAAATTCTGCTCAACAAAAAAAATATTACTATGCATCCCAGGATTATTACTTTAAAAAACATTTTGGAAATTTTTCTTTATTTTTTTTAAAGTTACTGCGAATACCATTTTTATTTTTCAAAAAAAATTGGTTCTGCTCAATATGTGGTTTTAGAAAATAATATATGTTTTTTGTTTCGCCTGTTTTCTCTTGAGAAGCCGCTTCCTGCGAAATAGCAATCAAGAGCGATTGGCCATAGATTTCGGCCAAGAGCGTGCCGAAAGAGGAAACAGGCGAAACAAAAAACATATACCGTGTATGACCCCAAAAAAATTAAATACCTATTTAAATACCAATGCGATTATTCCAAGTTTTAAAATTATTCATAACTGAAAATAATATTTTTTATTATACATTTTTAATCTTTTGCGCCCTTTTGCCTTTTCAATTTGCGCTTAATCCAAGAGAGGGTTTTGATCTGGCTATTATAAGAGTATTGATTTCACTGGTGTTTTTAGCTTGGATATTTGTTAGCTTAAAAAATAAAGAAAAAATATTTAAATTAAATTGGACAACTGCCTTATTGGGAATACTGCTTGTTCTTGCGATTATTTCTATTTTATTTTCTCCAAACACTTCTTGGTCGGTGCGAAAAATTCTTTTTCCGCTTTCTATGGCACCACTTTATTTTTTAGCTGCAAACATTTTAAATAATACACACAAGCAAAAGAAAGCTTTTTTATTTCTTGTCAGCAGCGCCACTGTCTTAGCTTGGATTGGAATAATTCAGTTTGTTTCTCAATTTATTTTTGGAATTGACAGTGTTTCTCTTTTTTTGTCTACCTATATTGCACCTTTTTTTCTTGGCAAAACATTTGCAGCTGCAGTTCTTGCTTATCCAAGTTGGCTAATAAATAGCGGCGGGACAACATATATGCGGGCAATTGCAATTTTTCCTGATCCTCATATGTTGTCTTATTATCTTGGAATGCTTATTCCTTTTTCTATTGCAATTTGGGCAACAGCCACTTCACACAAAAAATGGCTCCTTTTTTCAACACTATCCTTGATTATTGCAGATGCTTTGACTTTCACGCGAGGAGGATACGTAGCACTAATAGCGGGAGCAGTTATAGTTTTGCCACTAGTTTCATTAAAAACTGCGAAAAAAATAATAGCTGGCGCTGGAATTTTTGTTTTTTTATTTATGATTGCCCCACACAATCCAGTGGCTAGTAGATTTTCATCTTCTTTTGATGTTCAAGAAGGTTCAAACCAAGCACGCCTCTCTAATTGGCAGCAAGCAATTGCAATCATAAAAGATAATCCTTTTGGTGTTGGTATCGGAGCATATTCGCTAACGGTAAAACCAGGCACAACTTATCGCGAGCCTATTTATGCTCATAATACATATCTGGATATCACTGCCGAGCTTGGCATTGTTGCTACCGTTATTTTTATTATGCTTTTATTAATCACAATAAAGAGTTTTTGGATACTATCAAAAACGCAGCCATTTTTTATTGCAGGGGTTGCAAGCATTACTATTTTTGCAGTTCATTCACTGGTTGAAAATCCATTATATTCAGTACATATTTTACCGCTATTTTTGATAATACTCGCACTAAGCGTTTCAAACCATTCCTATGAAAAAACTACTGACTCCAATTAATATTTTTTTGTTTGTAATTCTTTGTATACCTCTTTATCTAATTAAAGTGAGCGTTTTTGGATTGCCAACGAACATTCTAGAATTATTAGCATTATGCGCAACTGTATTAGTTTTTCTTCAAAATAAACAGGCGTTGGCAACTAAGCTGCGCTCCGCTCCTACATTATTTCTTTTTAGTTCAACACTAGTGATTTTGGGCGTGTCATCTTCAATGCTTTTTAATGATAATCAGATTGCTGGCCTTGGAATCTTAAAAGGTTGGTTTATTATTCCTATGTTTTTTTCTTTTGCTGTTTATACTATATTAAAATCAGATACTGACATAAAAAAAATCTTTGCAAGTATTTATTTTTCAGCCGCTGTAGTTGCGGCAGTAGCTATTTTTTATAAGCTTTTTGGAATTACCACCTATGATAACCGTTTAAGCGCATTTTATTTGTCGCCAAATCAATTGGCAATGTATTTAGCTCCGGGTATTTTTTTTGGATTATACTTTTTACTAACAGCAATTTTGCAAAAAGATTATTTTAAAAAAATATTCTTACATACCACACTTTTAACAATGATCCTTATTTCGCTTTATTACACTTATTCCTATGCTGCTTGGTTGGCAGTACTTTTTTCTCTTGCAATAACTTTATTTGTGCAACTTTGTCATTCCCGCGGAGGCGGGAATCCAGATTCGACACAAATTTTTACCATCTTATCAAGTAAAAAACTTGCTGAGACCAATACGGACTTGATCCGGAATAACAAATTTCTAGGGATCAAAGCAATATTTATCGCTGTTTTATTTTTACTTACTTGCTTGCCTATTTTATTTTTTTCTCAAATAAACACGGAAAAATTTTCGACCCTTACCAGTCTTTCCCAGCATTCTTCCCTTGTTTCACGTATAACAATCTGGAAAGTTTCCACTCAGCTAATTAAGGATAATTTTATTATTGGCATAGGACCAGGCAACTTTCAGCCCTCGTATTTAGCAATGCAAAAATATTATCCTCCGTATTTAGAGTGGGCAGTCCCACAGCCGCATAATATCTTTTTGGCTTTCTGGCTGCAAGCTGGATTAATTGGGTTTGTCGGCTTTTTAGTATTACTCTTTTTTATTTTTAAAACACTCTGGAAATTATTAAAAAACAAAAAAAGCGCAGCTCTCGCCGCACCACTATTTGGTTTTTTTGTTTATACAATATTGCACGGATTGTTCGATACAACTTATTGGAAAAATGATTTGGCCTTTTTGTTCTGGATTTGTATCTTCTTAATTGTTTTACTTAGAAATTATTTTTTGAAAATAATTTAGGTATTATTTACATGGAAAGATGGTGCTGTCATAGTTGGATATGGACGACAATAAACTCCAGCTGCATTATATTTAACGCATCCTGCTGCAGTGTCTTCATATACAGGCTTTAATCCAGCAGATACAATTGCGTCATATAACTTTTTTACCGCTTGCACATCCCCTTTGTTTGTTTTTAAATTAACATCCGCGCAAGTTCCATTTCCATGACAAGAGCTCGAATGATTAACCGTTACTGGCCAACCCTCCGTTATCCATGCATTTTGCCCTTGTAAAGCTGTTCGTAATTTTTCTGCCAGTGGCTTATGCAAAGAACAGGGGGATTCTTTACAAATATCAGCCACGGAAACACATTCCTTTTGGCAAATAGTTGATCCCTGGGGGTTGCTCGCATCAATATTATCAAATTTAATAGCCACCGGCGTGAAACTCAAATTTATCTTGGTCAGCTCAGGATTAATCACATAGAGGATGAGATATGCTCCTAGAGCTGCCACGATGCCCAACAGCGCATCCCAAATGATTCCTCTAGCATTGCCTGCTGTTGATGTATTTCCTGCACTAGCCATATACATAAAGCCGCCTACCACTAGCATAAAGAGTCCTGCTATTCCTACTGTCCAGATTCCAAATTTATATATTGCCAAAATCATTGTTGGAAGATCTGTGAGGACTGATCCTGCTTTAAAAAAGCCAGGGAACGATTCAAGGAGGGTGTAGTTGAATTTTTTCGGTTGAGGTTGAGATGACTGTACTGACGCAACAGGCACAGTTGGAGTTTTTGTAACCTTAGTTGTTCCAAGATTTAATAGATCTGAATAACTATAATAGGCTGTTCCTTGATTTGCACACTGTTGGTTACATGCGTCATCATTATTAGTGTCAAACTTACTATCCATAGGATAATAAAAAGGAATCAAACTTCCCTTTACACATAAACAGTTATACAGCCTCCTAAAACCAATATTAGCCACATCTGAAAAACTATAGTATTTTGCATTATTAACGCTCATACATGCCTGCTTGCAACTATTTGAATCTGTTACATCATATTCTGCATCTTTATTATATACACCGGGAATTGCACCACCTGAAGAACAAATGCAATTACTGTCTGCTTTTACATTACTCACAAATAAAAAACCACCAAAAAACAATCCTGTCAAAAGAATTGCAAAAAATATTTTCTTGTTATGTTTTTTTATTTTATTTTTCATTTTTAATCTAAACTACCAACTAAACGCTACAATTCTAACCGATATAGTTTTTGATCTATCTTATTTACAAAATAAAGTGCATCTTCTGTGGCGGAAAGAAACATATTACTGGAATCATATTTTCCTTTGATATCAGCGGTCTCAATAATGCGTTCTTTCTCTCCAGTTGTAATATCCATTTTCCAAAAAGTATCCTCTGTATTAAATTTGTTTTCCTGATAATCATTCGGCATAACTACCCCAGCAGGAATTCCGCCCGGAAGAGCATAGTATATTGTTTTATTATCCAATGACCAAGCGCATTTAGAAACAAGGGTTGGAATATTAAGCTCTTGATATTTGCCGTCTATCGTAACCACTCCAAGTAAAACAGTTTTAGTATCCTTATTTGGCAATGAACTTACAATGGCCTTGCTTCCATCTGGCGACCACAAATAATCAGCACCATATTTTCCACTCAAGATTGTTTTTGCTTCTCCCCCCGTTATACTAATCACCTGCAACTGTGTCTCCTCAATGGCATTTGGAGAATTCCAATATGAAATAAGAGATGTGCTTGGCACTGGAGCAATGTTAAGATTTTTTGCTGTGATGTCGGCAATTTTTTGCCAATCACTACCATCAGGATTAGATATATTCAAAGTTCTTTCTTTGGATATGCTATTGAAATATTTGTAGAAAATTTTCGTTCCCAAATTATCCCAAACTACAGTATCCAATCCGTTTTTTAATAACGAACCTGTTTGCGCTTGATGATCATAAAAATAAAATGAATTTTGTTCCTCCTTTTGTATTGTCGTCAAAACTTTATTATGATCAGCTGACCACAATGCATTTTTAAGTCCAAGCACTTTTACAGTTGTAATCTGCTCTTTTTTTGCACCATCGGAATCCATCTTCCAAACAATTCCAGTAAGTGCATCGTAATATTTAATTTCTTCAGTTTTTTTATCAACAATCGGACCAATGACCGCACCGTCACTTATACTTGTGATCTTTTCAGGTTTTATCGGAACGATACTGTTTTTTGTTTCTACGGATGTTGTCTGTATGATCGCAGGCTCTTCTTTTTTAAATGCAAAATTATAGATGCCCAAAAAAATAAGCACTACCACCAACAAAACTGCCGATATTATAAATATTTTTTTCATTTTTTGTTTTTATATTTTATTTAAAATAACATTTGGATCTTTCATTCGCACCCCATTGCGCCCAGCTATTGCCATCGGCATTATAGATGCTGTTTGCAGTCGCTATGTTATTTGAGGTATTTTTAGCCGCAACAACACAGTCTACGTAAAGCTTTGCTGAATAAGAATCATTTTTAACTCGACAACTATGATCTTTAGCGGTGTACTGACTAGTAAACGCACTCGGGCACGGCAATCCTCCAATTGGATGTACGGTAATATTTATCTGAAAAAGTCCCCAGGATGCAACACTTCCATCAGCACATATATCAACAGTGCTTGCAATTGATTTTCCATTACTCTCCCCATTACATATACTTGATGCTTCCGTTGCTTTTGATCCAAATGTGCTTGTAAGAGTTGCAACACTACATTCTGAAGTTGTTGCTGGCTTACAAACACCAGCAGGTCCCATTGGCGTACCCATAGTTTCAGTTACCTCCACCGGTGTAAAACTCAAATTAATTTTCGTCAACTCTGGATTAATCACATAGAGGATTAAATATGCTCCTAGAGCTGCCACGATGCCCAACAGCGCATCCCAAATGATTCCTCTAGCATTGCCTGCTGTAGATGTGTTTCCTGCACTAGCCATATACATAAAGCCTCCTACTACTAACATAAACAGTCCTGCTATTCCTACTGTCCAGATTCCAAATTTGTATATTGCCAGAATCATTGTTGGGAGATCTGTGAGGGTTGATCCTGCTTTAAAAAAACCAGGGAATGATTCGAGGAGGGTGTAATTGAATTTTTTGGTGTTTTGTGTTGTTGCAGGTGTTTTTGAAAAATTTAAATCTGAGGAATCTAATATAACATCTACACCCTGATCATTTGGTGTTCCGTTGATAATTGCATTGGCATCAGCTTGCGATTGAATTCCACAATCTCCGGTGGCTGATAAGACTGACTTTCCAGTCGGACATGCACATTTATTATTTATCCAGCTTCCTCCACTTCTCGTACAAGCCTGTTGATCTTCTATTGCAAATGCATTACTTATTTTAATTGTTAAAAAACCACCAAAAAACAATCCCGCCAAAAGAATTGCAAAAAATATTTTCTTGTTATGTTTTTTTATTTTATTTTTCATTTTTACTAAACATCATTCACTTTCTTTTTTGAAAAGTGTTTCCGGAATAAAGGCAAACAGCAAACCAGTTACCATCAACAACAAAACCGAAGTTAAAGAAATTTTAAGCAAGAACATCAACTGCTCCGGCAAATGTGTGATCAAACTAGCACCAAAAAAATTCGCTTTTGATGCGGCAACAACTTCTCCAGATCCAGCAATAACATCAAGTTGAATGTTGGCATTTTGATTTTCTTCAACAGCCTCTTCCGGCGCTACCCCCCAATTTCTATAAAGTGCTTTACGAATATTATTAAGTTGATCTTCATTTCCTAGCAAATAGTGAGCACTAAGTCCTATATTGTAGCTTTCACCAGGCATTTTGTCCAAGGGAAATAATATTTGATTTTGATTTTGGTATTCCGATATTATTTGTCCATCAATCGACCAGTCAAATCCAGCTTGTCCATTTTTCCAGGCTGGATAAAAGGCGGCTCCCAACATTATAGTCTTACCAGTATTAGCTTCTAAAACCTGCGTGCTATAATCAGGGTATCTATTACCATTTAAATCTTTATAATACCCGAGTAATTTTGGCCAAACATTTCCATCTGCAGCAATTATCTGTAACTGCGGCTCGATGATAACAAAATGCCTACTGACCTCAATCGGTTCGTTTGTTTTTGTGTCTATAGCTTTCGCTACCACCTCCACAGCCTCTCCTGGATTACCAAGTATTGGAAAAAACAGAGCATTTCCATTCACCTGAGTGCATTGAGTCTTGGAAACACTAGCACTACAAGATATTGGGTTACCATTGACCGTCCAAGAAAAAGTACTTCCGCTAAGGTTTGCACCATTTGAATTTGGAACCATAAGCCCCAAGATTTCATTTTTAGTTACATAACAAGTTGATTTTCCTGCTTGATCACTACAAAGTTCTGTCTCATTGGTATTATTCATTAAAAGATCACCGTCACTTTTAGCAACAACTTGATACACGCGTATTTCATTTTGCTGCTGCCTGACTCTAACCACAACATCGCCTTGTGCGGACTGACCTCCATCAGCTGCAGTACCATTTATTTTTACACGAACCTTCAGATAAAAAACTCCATTATACTTGCTAGGATCCAATAATCCTTTTTTAATAAAATCATCATCCATATTTAAATACACAGCTAATTCTTTTTTATCCATACCTATTATAGCGTCTGTAAAAAGAGCACCTGTACTCTCCATACCTGTTGTTATATCAACCCAACTAGTTGTATCAATTGGAGCATCTGAGCCATCCCTGCTTTTTTGCACTGACCAGCTATATACAAGGCTATTGGGATCTTTAAGGTTTGATGCATTTGCTGAAACATTTAAAATATCCCCCTTGCCGTTAGGGTCATTGATTGGATTTTCTGGTGTTGCCACAAGTTCCACTTTTAAGCCCGAAGTGCCATCGTCATCAGGCGTTATTAAATTTTCCTCTAAACAATTATCCAGGTCGAATTCAGCTGTCAAAAATCCCTTTTTTGTCACACCCGAGCCTTCCACATAAAAACCTACATTATTTTCATCTTTATTTAGTTTATCAAGATCACTGCATATACCCTTAGAAAATGCCCAGGTTCTCTTGTTTGTTGAATCTGCATGATCTGTTGATAAAACACTATCTCCCTCCACTACCACACCAATTTGATCTCCAGGTGAAAACATCCAGCTAAATTTATCCACGCCCAAACCGATGACGGCCTCTTCATCCTTTTGTATTCCATTCGTGGAAATTTTTGCCGGATCAGCACCCCAGAATTTCTTTTCTGCTAATGTAAATTTTCCATCACCCGTCATTTCTCCTGGAACTTTTGCAAAAAGATGTTTACACATATTAGCACCTCGCTTAAAGCCACAGGTTGGCTTAAGTGTCGAATTTCCATTTACACTATCTGTCATACTATTTTTTGTAGTAACACATAATTGCCCTTCAATAGTGGAAAAGATTTTGTTTTTTTCATTTAAAAATTCCGGCACAGGTGATGATATTGTTGTGTTTAAGGGTGTTGGCTTGAAAATATATTGGCAAATATTCGCATTATCACTACTTGTAATAGGGAGAGAGGGAGCAAAAATTACGCCTTTAGCCGGGTTACTATCCGAAGCATTTTCTGGAAAAATAGTATTGCCCGTATTTTTCACACATACAGCAGTCTGGTCATCCGCGCGACAATCAATCTCTGTTTTATAATTTTTAAGATCAGTTACTTTACATTTTTGCAGACTTTCATTAATATTTTTGTCTGAACTTATTTCTGTGTCAACACATATACTGCCAATATTTTCTGTAACTAACTTACTGATTGTATATGCCGCAGGCGGCGTTGCCGCTGCCGCAATATTTGCGGCAAGTTGATCATAGGAAGGATTAAGCACACCACAAGTGCTAGCCGTAAGTGTGGTTGCACAACTACGATGATAACCATCTGGACAACTATCAAAAATTGGCTCAACTTTTCTCAATTCATAATCAAGACCTGACTCTCCTTCGCGTACATAACAATTTGGAGCATCATCTTTATTTTCCTCCTCTCCAGAATTTATTTTCCACTCATTATCAGAAACCACTGGAGATGGCCAAGCTTTATATCCAGCCACATTCTCGTTAATAGCTGATATATAGTCAGCTCCACCCTGATCAAATCTTTTTCCAACAATAATGCGCGTGGCTGCTATCTTCCAATCATTTTCGGTTATTTTATTATCATCATCAAGGTCACATTTGGCTTTAAGATTCACATCATTAATAACATTTTTTTTATTTTCACACCCTTCTCTTTTTAAATACCAAGTAAAATATAATTTTTTTGGATCAGAGGTTTCATTAAAAAAACCAGGAATTGCAGTTGCTGTTATTGTTGAACCCGCCTGGAAAGAACTTCCTGAAAAATTAACAGCTACCGATGGACTTGGTTGCTTATTTATTAAACTACCAGCGTTGTCAGCACCGTTTAAAATGTCAGTATCCATCGGATTAATATTTATATCGGGTGTTTGTCCGGCATCCCGTGAATCATTTATAGCATCGCTCAAGTCTCCAAAAGTGAGTAGCGCATCAGGATCGGTGGTGGTGCTTTTAGTAAAACCCCCATCAGCCTTAAGTATTGATAACACATTATTTATGCATGCCAAATCTCCTCCACATGCTTCCAGCGCATTATTTGCCCTTGTCTTGTCTAAACCATTATCTGTTATTTTTTCATTTGTTACTATTTTAAGGGCATTTATAATTTTATTATTATAGCCATCAGCAATAGCTTTTTCACAAGCATTTACAGCGGTACAATTATTTGCAATTCGACAATCCTGAACACTAGTAATATCTACAGCATTATTACACTTAACTATCCCATTACAAAATCCGAGAGCAGGACTTGTCCCTGTATTTATAACACTAGAAGGATCAAGCGCAGTATCAGAACAGGTTGCAGGCGTTACTGTTGGTGCTGCCCATCCTGTTAAGGCTCCAAACTCATCATACAAAGGAGTGCCTACTGGTGCTGTATAACTAGCATACAAAAAAGAACCAGCAGCAGGTGGAGCAGCAGGAGCGGGTGGCTCAATATTAACAAATGGAAAATGGTATACTGCTATATTATTTCCACTTACTACCACATTTTTATCTGTATCATATGCAGTTCCTGACGCAAAAACGGCTAACGGGCTTGCTATGAAAATAATTTCCATAAATAACGCCACCATTTTCAAATATTTTTTATTTTTTGTTTTTTGCATACCTATTATTTTACAGTTAAAGCAATAAAAGTCGAATCAATTATAATAATGAAAAATAATTGTCCAAAAAAAGAATAGGATAACGAATTACTTTTATATGCAATCCAGCCTGCAAAAGGGTTAAATACTAAATATGTTACATAAAACCAATAAGGTAAATTCAAAAATAACATCAAAACTATAAAAAACAAAAATTGTATTACAATTGCCCATTTCCCTAAAAAAGTAGAAAAATAAAACATCACAAATCCCCTAAAAAAAAGTTCATACATAGTAACAGTAAAAGCAACGCCCGTAAATTCATATAATAAAAACTGCTTAAAATCCGTTTTTACAAGTATCGACAATAAATAGTGATTCCCAATATCTGTATATTTAAAAAGAATAGCCATTATTAAAAAAGAACAGAATAAACCAATCATTAAATACAATAAATTCTTTTTCCAATCACCAATTAAAATATTTTTTAAAATATTTTCTTTTTTTAAAAATAAGTTATTATATAAAAATGGAAGTGCAACTAAAAATATCAAAGCTACAAATTTATATTGAAAATATCCATTAGCTGGAAAAAAAACATAACCCGCCAAACAAAATAATATAAAAATACTTGTAACCGCTTGCTGCTTATTTATTTTAATATTTTTCATTTATCTTATACTTCTATTTATACGCAAATTATAACATCTTACACATAATTCACAAAATATATCTTACTACACAATAAACATTATTTGTGTATAACTCGTGTATAAGTATATTTACTCTTAACACTTTTTTATTACCCTATTTTCTTAAAAAATTAAGGGTTTATTTTCTAAAATAAATAATAGGTCAGTGTGTCATATAATTCCCCTCTTATATATTTTTCTAAAAATAAAGAGTTCGGTATTAATGTATTAATTGTATTTTATATAAATATATAATATTTATTATTATTAGTAAGTTAAAATTTGTGTATAAGTAGATAAAAAAGGGTGTTTAAAAGAAAAAAGATGTTTTTGAATGTGAATAAGGATGTGGTGAGTTGCAAAGATGTTTGTGGATAAAACAATAATTGGTTGCAAATAAATTAAAGCACCAAGTTGTGCACAAGACTACCAGATGTTTATCCACAAGAAATAAAGAGGATAAAGGTATTTATGCACCACTTATACACAGCAAGAGCCTTCTTTTTTATAAAAAAAGATTAAAAGGACACAGCTCCCGACAAAAATAAAAATATCCGCTGGATTAAAAAGGGGAAAAATAGTCCAGTCCAGTGAAATAAAGTCAGTTACACATCCAAACAGAAAACGATCCAGGACATTAGAAAAAACTCCACTTAATAGTAATGTGGCTCCCAATAAAGGCAAAAGTTGCACAGGATTGCTTTTGGAGAGATATTTTAAATAAAAAACGCTTAATAATAAGAAAATGGCCAAAATAAGCCAAAAAAGAAAGTGAGGCAATAAAAAGCCAAAAGAAATACCCTTATTGCATATGTAAAAACCGCCTAAGTGGCGGATTTTATATTTAAGGACTTGATCTAAAATAACAAAAAAGATTGAACCGCAAGATAAATAAAGAAAAAATAAAGAAGGATGTAGTGATAATTTTTTGTTAAACATAGCGACTCCGGATGCTGTTTTTGGATAAATATTAACAATGAATACAATTTTTTGCAGCCGGATAAGCCTTTAATCGCTCTAATTGAATGTCGGTACCACAATTTTCGCATTTTCCATAAGTACCAGCTTCCATTTTTTCAAGTGCCTCAAGAATTTCTTTTAATTGTTTTTCAAGAGTGGCTTCCAAAGCCAAATTGTCGGTATATTCTTCAACTTCAGAGGCATTTTCGTCCTCATTGGTTCCTATTTCGCTGAAATTAGTGCTAAAATCACCAGCACTTGTTGTTGGTTTGGCAATTCTATTAAGCTCTTCTTCTACGCGTTTTTTTTCCAAAAGAAGTTTATCCTTTAATTCAGCCAGTATTTTTGAATCAAGAGTCATAATGTTTTTATTTAAGTGATTATTTTTTGGATATAGTGTTTGTTACTCGTAAAGAATAGCAAAAAACAAGGAAAATGTCTATATTTTAGATAAAAATATTTTTTAAATGCCTTATTGTGGCCAAATTTGTCTCTAGGTCAGCTACTAATGTGATAGCATCAAAACGATAAGAAACATTAAACAATTGCCTTCCTGAGATATAAAAAGCTGCCGCTTTGTTTAACTTATACAACTTTGCTCTGTTTATATTTTCCTCTGGCAAAGTGGATCCTTTTATCGATTCAATTCTTGTCTTTACTTCAACAAAAACAATCTCGTCTTGATCTTTGGCAATAATGTCTATTTCTCCAAGTCTTCGTCCGGTTTTATTACAAAAATTGGTCTCTAATATGCTGTAGCCGAGTTTTGTAAGATAATTTACCGCGGCTTTTTCCCCGCGTGCACCAATAGAAAGATTTATTTTGTTGGTATTAAGTTTAAACATAAAAAATCCCTATCAAAAGGGGTTTTAAGTATTCAAAAGAAAGGTAAGTGTAAAACCGGATTTCACAATTGCATTTTTCTTGAAGAAAAAAGGTATGGAAACCCGGCGCTGTTAGACACCGAATATAATATAAATGGCGTACAGCGCCGAGTGTTATGTATGTATCAACATATAAATTTGAAACGTATAGCCCGGGTGAAGGCATTTTCTTGTTTACCAATTATATGTATTTTGTATACATACGGCTTCGTATATCATTCTGAGCTTTTATTTGACATACTTATGTGAAGTACCTATCCTCTGGCATAAAGCCTTTGATGGGTTTGAAAGAACTGTAAATTTTTATTTTTTGTTTTTGTATAAAAATTTGTTTTTTTGTTTTTGTTTTGTTTCCCTTCTCAGAATAAGGGTGACTTCGATTACAATGAATCTAAGTACTTTGGACAGTACTCACGTTCCAATCGCAAATAGGGGGAAATTGTGATTGGAACGTGAGTACCGAGTGGATGAAGTTGTTAAAGTTCACTTGATATTTCAATTATAGCAGAAAATATGCCTCCGGTCAACGATGTGGCGTAATAATGGCTCTATGGCGGTATAAATATGACACATTGGCACTTATTTTTGATCTATTTGAAAAATAAAAAAATCGGTGCCGTTTGCGAAAGTAAATTATTTAATTTTTTACCCACAAATGACCACACTTATGCACAAGTTATCCACAGTCAGACTAGAAAGACGCCTCTCCTGAAAGAGCTTTTACCATAATGGCTTTTAGTGGTCCGGAGCAAAGGGTGTCGAATTTCTCTTCACTTACGAACGCAGCCGCTGGAATTCCAAGGGGTGATTCATTCTTGTTTGTGTGATCATATAAGCAAGTCATTTCAGGACTATTCTCCATTTTTATCCCGATCCACTTTATGGCACAATAATTTTCCTGAATTCCAATTATAGTTTCCTCATATACGACAGAAGAGTCGTCGTTTTTGTTTGTGTATTTTGACCCAGGAGCACAGACCCTGAATTTGTCCTCGAAATCAGCTTGCGCTAGCGATGGACCATCGCCAGGCGTTATGGTTATTGATGATTTATCGGCAGGAGTACCATCATCCGTGCGCCCAATGGTTGTTGAAGTCGTTGAAAGGCGCAGCTTGTTCAGTGTCGCGCGCAAGGTATTTTTGCTTGTGCCTATGACTAATTGTGAATCAGTAACTGTATAATCGATTGAAAGGTTTTCCTGTGCGTTCAAGTTGAGATATCTGATGGAGAAATTATTGTAAGATCCTGTATTGAATGTGCCGGTCATGATTTCTGGCGCTTCTCCAAGGAAAAGCAGGGATGCGTCGGCTGTGAAAGTTTTTTCCTGCTGAGGCAATTCTTTTGCTAAAACAGCCACATTGTTTGTCTCCATGGAAAGAGCAAGTCTTATGTTGCCGTTGTCATTGTAAATAAAAAGAGAAAAGGTTTCACCCAAAGTGCTTAATAATGTTGGCGTGAAATTCAATTTTGCGGCGGTAGCAAAAATCGGGAAAGCAATCGGATTGTTGTTGGCGTCTACTACTATAAATTCATAAGGAGCCTGTGCGGGCAGATCTTTGATGTCGTTTGCCGCTGCGGATATGGAAGCTTGGATTTCTGTGGTGGATAAAGTTGCTAAATCAATCGCAAGATAATTAGGTTTTGTTGCGGAATATTTCTCAACAGGTGGTGTAATGACCACAGGCTCTTCGACTGATGCCGGCGTTTCAACAACCGGCAACGCAACTTCCTGTGTTTGTTCAGGAGATTGAGTCAGCCAAAAATAGTAGCCACCCAAGCTGACAATTCCTATAGCTAAAATTATAATTACGAATATAATAATCTTCCGTGCTGAATTGTTTGGATGGGAATAATTTGTTTCAGCTGTCGGAACTTCGATTATCTTTGTTTCTTGGGTAATATTCTTCTCTGGAAGTGGAACTTCCTTGTTCGGCGTAGATGGCGTAGTTGCTTGATCCAAAAAAGGATTTGGCTTTGCGGCAAAATCTTTTGTTTGCGGCGTGCTTACGGTAGGAGCTGGTTTGATTTGTGCGCTACTGCTCGGCTGTTGCGTTTTTATCGGTGATTCGGACGGTTTGTCAGTACTGGCAGTATCTTTTTTTTGCAAAGCCAATAGATCATCCTGCATTGTTCGGAAAGAAAATTCCTGAGGAGTGCTTGATGTCTGGTCGTTCGAACCGCCTTGGAAAGGAGATGAAGATCCTGATTGTATGGTCATTTTTTCTTGCCCCGTTAAATTGTGGTAATCCGCATTATTTAACTGGGGTATTTTTATAATAAAATAGAAGCACTTTGATGTGCTTCTATTTTACAACAATTCTATAATATTGCCAAGAATTTCTTTGTTTGCTAATTAATTTTAGCAGTAAGATTGATGCGACCTTGATCGTCAATCAACTTTACTTTCACGGGAACGATATCTCCAACCTTTACAATATCTTCAATGTGATCAATGCGCTTGTCTGAAAATTCAGAAATATGAATCAATCCTTCTTGTCCTGGAAGTATTTCAGCAAATGCACCGAATGTCATAAGACGCGTTACTTTTGCATTAAAAGCTTCCCCTGGTTTTACTTCGTGAGTAAGATTATCAATCCATTGCTCTGCTTTTTTGGCTGAAGCTTCGTCAACTGACGTTATAAAAATTGAACCATCGTCTTCAATGTCAATTTGCACGCCGGTTTCATCAATAATTTCGTTGATGATTTTTCCTCCAGTTCCGATAACATTTCTGATTTTGGAAGGATTGATATGCATTGTGATAATACGCGGTGCATATTGTGACATATTTTCTCGATGAGTTGGAATGGTAGAAAGCATAATATCCAAAATTTCAGCGCGATTAATCTTGGATTGGCTTAATACTGCAGTAAGCATTTCAACGGTAATTCCATCCACTTTTACATCCATTTGAAGGGCTGTAATTCCATTTACAGTTCCTGCTGCTTTGAAATCCATATCTCCATAATGATCTTCTAGTCCTTGGATGTCTGTCAAAACTTTAAATTTGTCGTCTTTGCCAACAATAATTCCCATTGCAATTCCACTTACTGGTCTGATAATTGGCACTCCAGCATCCATAAGAGAAAGTGTTGAACCGCAAGTTGAAGCCATTGATGACGATCCATTTGATTCCAAAATTTCAGAAACCAATAAAATTGTATATGGAAAAGCTTCTTTTGCCGGGATAACAGGCACAAGAGCTCTTTCAGCCAATGCTCCGTGTCCGATTTCTCGACGACCTGGTCCACGCATTGGACGAACTTCTCCAACTGAAAATGGTGGGAAATTGTAGTGGTGGATGTATCTTTTTTTGATATCAACTTCCATAGTGTCGATAAACTGTTCATCTCCAGGAGAGCCAAGTGTTGTCACAGTCAAAGCTTGAGTTTCACCTCGAGTGAAAACTGCTGAGCCGTGTGTTCTTGGAAGAAGACCAACAAGGCAGGAAATGTTTCGCACTTCGTTTAGTTTGCGACCATCTGGGCGCTGTTCTTTTTCCAAAATGTTTTGGTGCACAATTTCATCAGATGTTTCCTCAAAAACTTGTTCAGCAATTTCCTTCAGTTTGTCAGCGTCTTCGGGATATTTTTCTTTAAGGATGGTGTTGATTTTTTCTTTGATAACTTTCATTTTTTCTTCAATCACAAATTTTTCTTTGTGATAAAGGATTTCTGAAAGATTTTCTGCAAGATAAAGTTCTTTTATTTCTTTTTCAATTGCAGGATCTGCTGCCAAAAGAGCAGGCTCTGCCTTGGCAGCTCCAACTTCTGCAACAACTTCGTCAATCAGTTCAGTTATTTTTTGGATAGCTGTATGTCCAAAAGAAAAAGCTTTTGCAACATCTTCTTCTGGAACTTCTTTCATCCCAGCTTCAATCATATTAATTTTATCCTTTGTTCCGGCAATAATAAGGTCAATATCGCCATCGGTTACTTCTCCATTAACAGGATTAAGGATAAACTCTCCATTAAGGCGTCCAACGCGAACTGCGCCAATTGGACCATTCCATGGAATATTTGAAATTGAAAGTGCGGTTGAAGCAGCAATCATTGAAACGATTGCTGGATCATTTTCTCCGTCAATTGAAAGCACTGTAACAACAACTTGCACATCATTTCGCATACGAGCATTGAAAAGAGGCCTAATTGTGCGGTCAACAACTCTTCCGGTCAAAACTGCTTCATCAGAAGGTCGTCCTTCACGTTTAATAAAGCGAGAACCTTTGATTTTTCCAGCTGCGTAATAACGCTCTTCGTAATCAACCATAAGTGGAAAATATCCACCAATTCTTGATGCGCCTTTGCTCATCACTGCAGTTGCCAAAACAACCGTGTCCCCATAACGCACAGTTACCGCTCCATTTGCCTGTTTGGCCAAGAGACCAGTTTCAATAACAAGCTCGCGTCCTCCAATTTGGAGTGACCATTTCTTATGTGCCATAAACACATTGACCTGCAATAACAACATCAACTAAGCAAGTGTCCGCAAAAAGCGGAAAAACAACAGTCAAAAAATCAATAACTTAATTTTTTAACTGTGGTTTGTCTGCCTGACGGAAAATTACCAAAATGAGGCGCTATTAAAGGTTTAATTAAATAATTTATTAACCTCCCCAACACTCAAAACAATAGCTTATTTAAGGCCTTTTGTCAATTCAGAACCGATACGAAACTACAAATGAAAAACGAATCTACGAATATGCCCACTATCTACGCTGCAAGAGGCATATTTTGTTCGTAGATTCGAATGTGTTTCGTAGTTTCGTATCGGTTTACAGTGAGGTGGCTACTTCTTATTTCCAGTATAAATCAAAAATTTCTTTTTGTTCTCGGATAAGTCCGTGAAACTGTCCAAGGCTTCACCAAGTTTTGCGCTCGTGCTTTCGCCAAAAGCAACTCCTTCGACGCGACAACCTGTGGTGCTTTGAATGTATTCAACAAGTGGAATATAATCTCCGTCGCCTGAAACCAGCACAATTACATCTAAATTTTTGGAAAGCTTGATTGCATCCACTGCAATGCCCACATCCCAGTCGCCTTTTTTCGCTCCTCCGGGGA
>Ga0076173_105_pt1 | contig 42694 bp, 43 predicted proteins | sample RifGroD2_FD_67770 | JGI IMG/M metagenome (GOLD analysis project Ga0076173, IMG submission 67770) | Parcubacteria bacterium GW2011_GWD2_38_11
CAAGGGAAAAATATTTGAAATCGGGAATGGGTAAGCGATATGTTAAAAATAGGCTGAAATTCTTTTTTGAAATTGAGAGTGGGGGCGTGCCCCGTTAGAGATTTCAAGAGTAAGTTTTTAGTAGGTTGTAAAATTTGAGAGATAAATTATAATATTCAAGTTGGATAATAATTGTGAAATCTCTAACGGGGCGTGGTGTCAACGGTAGCACGAGTGATTTGGGATCATTTAGACAGGGTTCGAATCCCTGCGCCCCGACATACAAACAAAAACAGGATGACTCAAAAAGTCATCCTGTTTTTGTTTGTATTTTGCGCAGGGATTCGAAGGGTATTTCAAAAAAGCAAACGATTTTGCTTTTTTGAAAACCCCGGCTCCGGAGGAGAACTTTCTCTGCGTACTCGCGAGAAAGTTCGGAGGAGGAGGAATCCCTGCGCCCGCTTTGCATAATGCAGGGATTCGAACCGGCAGAAGCTAAGCAAGATTTCGTTCAGCAGGACGAAATCGCAGCGTGCGTCGATGAATGTGAGGAATACGAGCATTTAGCGCCACCGCGGGCAAGGAGCTAGTGAGTGTCGACGAACGAGCGACGCGTAAATCCCTGCGCCCCGACAATTTGTAAAAAAACCCTTTTCGTGCTTAGATTAAAGCATAATTGTAAATTAATCAGACATGAGTTATCGATTAAAAATCGACAATCGAAAAAAAATTGCATTGATCGTGGCTCGAGAGCTGCGAGCACTTTTTCCAGATGCAAAAATAGCACTTAATTTTAGTAATTCATGGGAGCTTTTGGTGGCAGTGATTTTGAGCGCACAATGCACGGACAAAAAAGTAAATGAAGTAACCGCTAAACTTTTCAAAAAATATAAGACTTTAGATGATTATGTGGGAACTAATCAACTTGAATTTCAACAAGACATTTTTCAGACAGGATTTTATCATAACAAAGCTAAAAATATTTTAGCTAGTGCTAAGATAATTAAGGAAAAATATAAAGGTAAAATCCCATGCACAATGGAAGAATTGATTCAATTGCCTGGTGTGGCCAGAAAGACTGCCAATGTCGTGCTTGGGAGCGCTTGTGGGGTGTATGTGGGCATTGCAGTTGACACACACGTGAGAAGACTTGCTAATTTGTTGGGTTTAAGTCCCGAAAAAAATCCAGATAAAATCGAAAAGGATTTGATGCAAATTTTTCCCAAGCAGGAATGGCCCAAGATCAGTTACCGTTTGATTGAGTATGGTCGTAAATATTGCCCAGCAAAAGCGCATAATCATGATGTTTGTCCACTAAGTAAAATACTTAATAACTAACAGTCAAGAAATAGGAGTAGCTTTAAAATAACCAAGAAACAAGAAACAATAACCAAATAAATTTCAAATTCCAATCTCCAAAACAAGCCGTTTGATTATTGAATTTTGATGTTTGAGTATTGTTTGATGTTTGTATCTTGGTTATTGTATCTTTAGCATATCTCATATCTTGGTGTTTATAATATTATGCTCTCTTATATTGAAATTTCCAAAGAAAATTTGTTGCATAATTTCGGAGTGATCCGCAATTATATTAATCCTGAAACAAAAATAATTTGTGTTATTAAGGCTAATGCTTATGGGCACGGGCAAAATGAAGTTGCGCAAGTTCTTGAAAATTATACAGATTATTTTCAGGTTGATGATGTTCAGGAACTGAAATTATTAAGAGAAGTTTCCCAAAAATCTATATTGGTTTTGGGCTATGTGGCGAATGGTGAAATTGAAGACGCTTTGAAATTGAATGGAATTTTGGCTGTATATGATTTAGAGCAAGTACGCGAAATAAATGAGATTGCTAAAAATCTCAACAAAATTGCCATTGTGCATATTAAAATTGATGCATATCTAGGGAGGCAAGGCGTACTTGTTGGAGACGCACAATCTTTTGCCCAGGGACTTCAAGAATTTGGCAATGTGAAGGTGGATGGGATTTATTCGCACTTTGCCAATATTGAGGATACGGGTGATTTTTCGCACGCTCAAAAACAAATTGATGCCTATCGAGAGACGTTGAAAATATTTGCCAGTGTGGGATTTAAAGATATAAAATCGCACATTTCTTCCACAGCAGGAACTTTGGTATATGAAAAAAACCAAGGAAACTCGTCATTGATAAGATTCGGTATCGGTCTTTATGGGTTGTGGCCATCGGAGGAATTGAAAAAGAAATTTGAAAAAGATGATTTTAAATTAAAACCGGTCGCTCGTTGGGTGACACATATTGCGCAGGTTAAAACTTTGCCAGCAAATTATTCCATTGGTTATGGATTGACATATATTACAACCAGAGAAACGAAAGTCGCGGTTATTCCACAGGGTTATAGCGATGGGTATGATCGGGGTTTGTCGAATATTGGCGAGGTTTTGATAAAAGGGACTCGTTGTAAAATTTTGGGTCGCGTGGCAATGAATATGTTTGTGGCAGATGTTTCACATCTTGATGATGTTACGGCTGAGGAGGAAGTTGTTTTGCTGGGAAAACAAGGGGAAGCAGAAATCACAGCAGAAGAAATAGCAAAAAAAACAGGGACGATTAATTATGAAGTTGTGGCAAGAATATCGGCTTTGCTGCCTCGCATCATTTTGTAAATATAAATTGCGTTGTGCCTATTTGAAAGCTTAAAAAGAAATATTGCGTATGTAATTAGGCACGCGCGCTAAGAAGAGAATGATCAAAGATAAGGAAAAATTGAATATAGCCGAAAAAACAGATGAACAACTCGTCGTGCTAACGCTCAAAGACGAGAACTTCTATTCAGTTTTGGTGGAAAGGTATGAGGAAAAGCTTGCGCGCTACATCCTTAGAATTTCCGGCGGATCCAAGGAAGACGTGGAAGATACTTTGCAGGATGTTTTTATTAGTGCCTATAAAAACCTGAATGATTTTGATCCTGATTTGAAATTTTCCTCTTGGATTTATCGCATCGCTCATAACAAAGTCATTAGCCATTTTAGAAAAATAACGGCCAGGCCAAAGACGGTGACATATGAAGGGGATGGGCAGTTGCTTAATATTTTAGCCAGTGATCTTGATATTGCCAGGGATTTAGAAAGGAAATATACCGGAGAGGAAGTCAAAAGTATTCTTGGGGAGTTGGATGAAAAATATAGGGAAGTCTTGGTGCTTAAATTTTTGGAAGAAAAAGATTATAAGGAAATTTCTGATATTTTGGAAAAACCAATGGGAACAGTGGCAACCCTTATAAACAGGGCAAAAAAACAATTCAAAGAAAAAACACTGAAACGAGAAGCACAAACCCTAGAACCTAAAACCTAACACCTAATACCTAAAAAAATGACAAAATTTAGCGAAAGTATTATTGGAAAAATTAAGTGCGAGCACATCGCGCCAGTTCCAAGATGGCATTTTTTACTTAAAGACTCTGCTTTTTGGACATTTTCTGTTTTCTCTGTTATTTTGGGCAGTCTTTCCTTTAGCGTTGTTATGCACATTATAAATTCCGGAGACTTGGATATCGTTAATCATCTACAGGGAAATCTCTTAACTTCAGCGGTAATGCTTTTGCCGTATTTCTGGCTATTGTTTTTGGGTCTGTTTGCTATTGTGGCTTATTTTAATTGGAAGTCCACCAAGAATGGTTATCGCTATAAAAGACGTTGGATTGTGTTTGGCAGTGTCGCTCTGAGCGTTTTTTTTGGTAGTGTTTTTTTTGCTCTAGGTATGGCAAAAAAACTTGATAACCTTATGACGTTGACAATTCCGCTGTATAACGAATCAAAACATAATGCACTCAATGAGCTTTGGCTTCAACCAGAGAAGGGCTTGCTTGCTGGAAAAATTATTGAAATTGATGAAAATGAGGAAAAATTAATTGTGAGGGATGAAAATGGAAAGGATTGGACTGTTACGGATAATGCAACTGGTTGGGAAGATTCATCCTTGGAGAAAAAAGGAAAAATTGTTAAAGTGATTGGCAGGAAGTGCGGAGATTCTTCTTTTGAGGCCACAGAGGTGAGAAAGTGTAACAACTGTCAGGATGATGAAGACGTGGACATTAAAAATAAAAAGGCAGAAAATGAACAATAAAAGGGTATTAATACCCCAGGGCAAGCCCTGGACCCCTTGGGCTTTCGAGGCAAGCCTCGAGGTATTAAACCTTTTGGTATCGTCGCTCACTCGGAAATGCTTGTCTGCTGACAATCATTTCGCTCGTTTCACTAGATAATAAAAAACTTTGCAAATAATAAAAACCCTTCACTATTCGGCAAAGGGTTTTTATTACTTGATAAGCTCGGTTTTTTCTAATGTTTCACTGATAATTTTTGGAATGTCTAATTCTTTTTCTGCCTCAAGAATTTCCCAAAGTTTTGCTCGCGTCTCTGGTTTTTTTGGCATCAAACGAGTGCAGCAATCATCATGTGGCTGAATGGAAATATCGTAAGTGCCGATAGTCTTGGCTTTTTGCATAATTTCTTCTTTGTCCATTCCGATTAGTGGTCTGAAGATTGGCAAAGTCGCAGCTTCGCTGACTGCTAAAATGTTTTCAAGAGTTTGCGAGGCTACTTGTCCAATTGAATCTCCTGTAATGAGTGCCAAACATTTTTCTTTTTTGGCTAAGACTTCGGCGATGCGCAGCATCATTCGACGATAAAGAATTACGCGAAATCTTTCTGGTGTTTTCATCATAATTTCCTTTTGCACATCCGCAAATGGAATTAGATATAATTTTGTGGAGCTTCCAAATTTTTTGAGCTCTTGGCTTAGGGCAACAACTTTTTCAATAGAAGCTTTCGATGTGTATGGCGCGCTGTGAAAATGAGCGTAACGTAATTGCACTCCGCGTCTTAGTATTTGAAAAGCAGCCACGGGTGAATCGAATCCTCCAGAAAGCATCGCCATAGCTTTGTTTCCTGTGCCAACAGGCAGTCCGCCAAGTCCAGAAATTTTTTCAAGCGATATGAGTGCAAATTCATTGAGAATAAAAATTTTGCATTCGCAGTCTGGATTTTTCATATGGACTGCAAATTTTCCATCCAGTTTGTCATAAATATAGCCTCCAACTTCACGATTAATTTCTTCCGAAGTCATTGGGAAATTCTTGTTTGATCGCTGGGTGGTTACACGAAATGTCTTAAATTCCTGATTTTTTATCAGATCCCAACAAGAAGTTTTCAGCGTTTCTATATTTTGTTCGACGCTGGTCGCGAAAGAAAAATTGGCGATACCGGGAGTGTGCATTAATGCATCTCTTATTTCTTTATTTTCCCCCGTTCCTTTTTCATTGAGCTTGATCAAAATTCCGCCAGACATTTTTTTGATATATTCAAAACTGCTCGGGCAAAATGCTTCAAGTTGGGTCTTGATGTTTTCAATTAGTTGTCGCTCAAAGAAATTGCGGTTTCCGCCCTTAAGGGCAATTTCACCATAGTGGCAGAGAATGTGATCGCGTAGCATATATTTCAAAATGTTTTAAGTATCAAGTATTAATAACATATAATCAGTAAAAAGAAAAGGGACGACAATTACTGTCGACCCCCTTAAGGAGTGAAGTTGTGCATGAATTTTTCATGCCAGGTAGTAAATTCCCTGCTTGCATTTATGGTAAGTAGAGATGAATAGGGTGAACGGTAAAACGATGCCTATCTGCCAAGGATTTAGCTTTTTTATGATTTTCAAATCAAGCTGGATAGATTCGGCAGAAAATTCAGCAATGGTTGAATGCTCACTTTCGGCGCAGAGAAATTCCAGAAATGTTCCAGGCGATAAAAATGTTCCAGCTATCAAAATAACTGACATTGGAAAAATGTAAGTTGATGGATTGGATGGTATTCCGTTAATGCAAAGGGCAAGTGCCAATGTGAACATAATTGCGGTGGATGCTAGTGTTAGCCCAGACAATAGGGCGTAGCCAACTGCTTTCCAGCACCTGTAATCCCTGATGACAAGATGGAGCCTCTCTTTCCTAGAATAAGCGCCTAATTTCAATGAACTATTCATAGCATCCTCCTGTTTGGTATGGTATTTAACTTGTGATGTGAGCATATATTGATATCTCTAAGCATGTCAACGCTTTTTATTGCTTATTTTGGTTTTTTGCATTATGATGTTTAGGATGTGTGACTTGATTTTGAGTTGACTTTATAAACTTTATGAGCTTTTAACTTTAAGAACCTATATATTTATGGCTTTACAAATAGGAATTGTGGGATTGCCGAACGTGGGTAAAAGCACCCTTTTTAAGGCGTTGACCAAAAATCCGGTAGAAATCAGTAACTATCCATTTTGCACTATTGAACCCAATGTTGGTGTGGTAAAAGTGCCGGATGAGCGCTTAGACAAACTGTCGATAATGTCAGAAACGGAAAAAATCGTGCCAGCAGTGGTGGAATTTGTGGATATTGCTGGGATTGTAAAAGGAGCTTCTGAGGGCGAGGGCTTGGGAAACAAGTTTTTGGCTAATATCAGGGAAGTTGACGCAATTGCTCAAGTCGTGAGGGTTTTTGAGAACTCCAATATTACCCACGTGCATAACAAAGTTGATCCACTTGAGGACATTGAAATCATCAATACTGAGCTTATTTTGGCAGATCTTGAAACTGTAACCAAGAGAATGGAAAAATTAGCTAAAGATGCTCGTGGGAATGACAAAGATGCCCAATTTAAGCTTGTTATAGCGGAAAAAATCAAAAATACACTGGAAAAAGGTCTTTTGGCTAATATGACAGACATTGATTTTGAAGACCAAAATACCAAAATTGCCGTGCGAGAGCTGCAATTGCTCACAATGAAGCCATTTTTGTATGTTTATAATGTTTCTGATGTTAATGAAAAATTGCCTGATATTTTGGAAAACAGAAGGCACGTGAAATTGGACATTAAAATTGAGGAAGAATTGATTGAGATGAGCGAGGATGAGAAGGCTGAAATGGAGCTAACTTCGCATATTAATGATTTGATTGTTGAGGCGTACGACTTGTTGGGGCTGCAAACATTTATCACTACTGGAAAAATTGAAACAAGGGCTTGGACAATCAAGAAGGGTGCAACCGCACCCGAGGCAGGGGCTGCAATCCACACTGATTTTCAAGAAAAGTTTATTAGGGCTGATGTGATTATGTGGGATAAACTTTTAGAGATTGGTTCTTGGGGCAAAGCCAAGGAGCTTGGCGCCGTCAAAACTGTAGGAAGGGATTATGTTATGACAGATGGGGAGGTTGTCGAATTTAAAGTCTAAAACAGCTTCTTAGGCTTTAGCTTGTTAGCTTCTTAGGAAATACTAAATACAAAATGCAAAATCCAAAATGCAAAAAACCGCTGGCGTTGGCTGGCTGTTTTTTGTTGTTTCTTGTTGTGTAGTTTTGTGCTATCATATTAGATATAAGTGGGTGGGTTAACTAATATAAAAAATGTATCAATGTTTAACTTGAAACAAAGGGTTTATGATGAATTTAATCTGAAAAAACAAGCTGATGAGCTTGGGGTGAGTGTTTGGCAGACACCAAGTTTTTTGTTTATCATAATGGGATTAGTTATTATTGCTGCGATGACTGGAATATATGTTGTTTCTGCGCATTATGATTCTCCAGAGGTCGTGGTGATCAGTGAATCTCTGGTGGTGATTTTGCTTTTTACAATTGGAAATTCAATTATAAGGACAGTGGAAGAAGTGGCAAAAGCTAATAAGATGAAAACAGAGTTTGTTTCTATTGCTTCGCATCAACTTAAAACTCCAATTTCCGAGATGAAATGGCAAATAGAATTGTTGTTGATAAAATTCTCCACAGGGCTTAGCGTTAGGCAGACTGAAATAATGAATGAAATTGCTCGTTCAAGTGAAAAGATGGGACGACTTGTCAATGATTTGCTGGACGTAGCCAGAATTGATCAAGGACAATTGGCACTAGATAAGAAAAATGTTAATTTTTGCGATCTGGCAAATGATTCGGTTGAATCACAAAAGATTTTTGCCAAGGCTAGAAATATTGAATTAGTGACATCTTGTAATGTCGATAAACTTATGGTTTTTGCAGACAAAAGGCGCCTCTCAGTAGTGTTGGATAATCTTATTTCCAATGCGATTAAATATATTGATGGAAAGGGTAAGGTTGAAATTTTTGTTGAGAATGTTGATGGTTTTGCTCAGGTTTGTGTTAGGGATGATGGAGTTGGTATTCCAAAAAATGAACAGGACAATATTGCTGAGAAATTTTTCCGCAGCAATAATTCAATTAAAAATAGAACTGATGGGACAGGACTTGGTCTTTATATTGCCAAGAATATTATCGAACAATCAGGAGGAAAACTCTGGTTTAAATCAATTGAAAATGTCGGCAGTGAATTTTATTTTTCAGTTCCGTTGGCTATAGAAAAAGAAACGGTGGTGGCTTGATAATAAATAGATAGTATTTTTAATTTAAAAAACAAATAGCTGACAGCTTTTTGAATGAAGAAGCATAATAATGTCTAATTCACTAATAAGTTGCATAGCTACTAAGCGTATATGGAAAAGAAAAAACTGTTAATCATAGAAGACGATCTTGTTTTGCAAAAAGCACTTAGTGAATATCTTATTACTGAAGGTTTTGAAATTAAATGCGCTGAAGATGGTGAAGAGGGTGTAAAAATGGCACTGACTGAAAAACCTGCTTTAATTTTGTTGGATATTGTTTTGCCAAAGAAAGATGGTTATGCTGTTCTGACAGAAGTTAGAGCAAATGAGGGTACAAAGAACATTCCGATTGTATTGTTAACGAATCTCGGAAGCATTTCAGATGTGGAAAAAGCCTTGGAATTAGGGGCAACAACGTATCTTGTAAAAGCTGATTATAAATTGGAAGAAGTTACCGCAAAAGTAAAAGAGATTTTGAATATCAAGTAGTTCTACAAATTACGAATAAATACAAATATACAAAAACAAAAATATAACCCCGGTTAAATGGTCTGCCTACGGCAGAATTTAACGGGGTAAAAATAAATGAGAATTGAAAATAAACAACTTAAGGATTTTCTTTTGGATTCCAATTTATTGGATGTTAAAATAGTAGAAGAAAATTTCAAAATTTCATTGGAAACCAATCAAAAATTGGGAGATTTGTTGGTGGAAAAAAAATTAATGAATGAAATAGAGCTTCGAAAGCTTTATTCATATATTTTAGGGATCCCTTTTGTTAACTTGGAAAAGGAAACTATTACTGCTGATATTTTGCAGATTATTCCTGAGCCGATTGCCAAAAAATATGGCATTATTGCTTTTGAAAAAATTGGTAATGATTTGAAAGTTGCAATGAAAAATCCAGAGGATCTTCAAACTATTGATTTTATCAAGAAAAAAACAGGGCTTAGGATTATTCCATGCCTTACTAATGAGGAGAGTATCAAGGCGATTCTTAAACAATACGAAAAAAGTTTAAAAGCTGAGTTTGGGGATATTATCAATAAAAATTCGGAAGATGTTTCCGCTGGAAATGACGCGGAAAATTTGGAAAAAATTGCACAAGATTTGCCAATAATTAAAATAGTAGACACACTCTTAAAACATGCTATTTTGCAGTCTGCTAGCGATATTCATATTGAGCCAGGCGAAAAAGAAGTTCGTGTGCGATATCGTATCGATGGTGTTTTGCACGATGCAATGACACTCCCGCGTCAAGTTTTGGAGGGTCTTGTTGCGCGTATTAAGGTTTTATCCAATCTTAAACTTGATGAACATCGCTTGCCACAAGACGGACGTTTTAAAATTGAAAAAGAAGGCTATCGAATTTCTTTCCGTGTAAGTATGCTCCCTGTTTTTGAAGGTGAAAAAATTGTAATGCGTTTGTTGGATGAATCATCAAAGGGTCTTACTTTGGAAAAGATGGGACTTACTGGTAATGCGCTAGAGGTTGTTCATAAGCATATTAAGCGTCCTAATGGAATGGTATTGGTGACTGGACCAACTGGTAGTGGAAAAACCACAACATTGTATACGATTATGGATATTTTGAATACCACTGAGGTTAATATTAGTACGGTGGAGGATCCTGTTGAATATCGAATGATTAGAGTTAATCAAACTCAAACTAATGCTAAAATTGGGATGACATTTGCCGCCGCGCTTCGCAGTCTTTTGCGTCAAGATCCAGACATTATAATGGTGGGAGAAATTCGTGATGGAGAAACTATGCAAATTGCGGTAGAGGCAGCAATGACAGGACATCTTGTGCTTTCAACTTTGCATACCAACAGTGCTGCAGGAACGCTGCCTCGTCTTTTGGATATGGGTGCGGAGGCCTTTTTGGTTGCTTCGACTGTGAATGTTGTTATTGGTCAGCGACTTGTTCGAAAATTGTGCAATGAATGTAAGGTCGCCTATACCTTTGATGAAAAAGAGGTAAAAACTCTTAGTGCTAGTTTTGATATGGACTCCATTTTAGCATTGCTTAAAAAGACTCCTGAAATTGGAGAGAAGGTTACTGCAAAAAGCACTTGGAAAAATTTGAATTTTTATCGCGCCAAAGGATGTGAGCAATGTAACAATGAAGGATATCATGGGCGATTGGGAATTTATGAGGTATTGGAAATGGATGAAACAATTGGAAAATTGATTACCTCAAATGCTTCATCGGATGATATAGAAAAAAAAGCCAGGGAAAATGGTATGCGTACAATGGGAGAGGATGGATTCATTAAAGCAATCCAAGGTATTACTTCAATTGAAGAAGTAATGAGAGTAACTAAGGAATAGGAATTAGGAGCTAGGTTGTAGGAATTAGGCCTTATTTATTTGGCTAATTCCTAATTCCTAATTCCTAATCACTACCATGCTAAGTCTTATGCCTAAATATATTTATACTGCCAAGAGTTATAGCGGTGAAACCAAGGGTGGTGAAGCTGTAGCTCAAGATGAAAAAAATCTTGCTCAACAATTGCGTAGCGAGGGTTTTTTGGTCACTTCAATATCACTGGTGAAAGAAATAGATGTAAATAGTGTCAGTGTTAAATTTCTGGATAGATTTCAAAGCGTGCCGCTCAAGGAAAAAATGGTTTTTGCAAGAAATCTCAGTATTATGGTTGCTTCAGGATTAACGGTATCACGCGCAGTAAACAACTTGGCATTGCAAACTCAAAACAAAACATTTAGAAAGATTTTATTGGAAATATATGAGGAGATTCAGGGAGGCAAGTCATTGAGTGAGGGCTTGGCTAAATTCCCAAATATTTTTGGGGAACTATTTATTAATATGGTAAAAGTGGGAGAGACTGCCGGTAATCTAGATGAGGTTTTAAAAATAGTTGCTGTTCAACTGGAGAAAGAGCATGATCTTAAGAGCAAGGTTAAAGGGGCGATGATTTATCCGGGAGTGATTCTTACGGTTATGCTTATAATCGGATATATTATGCTTACCTTTGTGTTGCCAAAACTTCTGGGAGTTTTTAAGGATATGGGCACTGAACTTCCAGCTATGACCAAGTTCATTGTAAATCTGAGTGACCTCCTTCGTAATAATGGACTTGCGAGCGCAATTTTTTTGGTTACATTTATTATCTTTGGACAGTGGTTTTTGAGACAACCGATTGGTAAAAAAACATTGAGTTGGGTTGCTATTAGTTTCCCAATTTTTAGTCCACTAGTTAAACAAGTTAACTGTGCACGATTTGCTAGAATCTTCAGTTCTTTGCTGAAAAGTGGAGTTGGCAGTGTTGACGCACTTAAGATAATTTCACACACTCTTACTAATTATTATTATCAGCAAGCGCTCCTGAATAGTATTGATGATATTCAAAAAGGTGTTGCGTTGAGCAAGGTACTCGCTGACAACAAACATATTTTTCCAATATTGGTTTCCCAGATTGTTCAAGTAGGGGAGGAAACAGGTAAAACAGAAACAGTATTATTGCAATTGGCTGAATTTTATGAAGATGAGGTTGATCAAATTACTAAAAATTTATCAGCCGTTATTGAGCCGGTATTGATGGTCGTGATTGGATCTGCTGTCGGATTTTTTGCTGTGGCGATGCTGCAACCGATGTATAGTATGATGGATAGTGTTAAATAAAATTGAAACAAAGTGAAAATTTTTAGAAAAATAAAAAAAATAAAAAAAGGCTTCTCTTTAGTGGAGGTTTTAATCGTGATGTTTATTGCTGCGGTTGCTTTTACGGCTTTTTATACTGTTTCTACTTTCGGAACAAAATATATTATAGAATCAAAAAATAGGCTAGCTGCTGTTGCATTTCTTAATGAAAGAATGGAGATCGTTAGAAATCTTGAATATAATGATGTTGGGATAGAGGAAAGCGTTGATGTTGATGGTATTCTTCCGCAGGAAACTGATGCGATTGCGAATGGACGCTCGTATCACATTTCTAATTCGGTTGCATATGTTGATGATCCTTTGGACGGTGTATGGCCAGCAGATACAATTCAAAATGATTACAAAATTGTCAGAGTAGTCGTTTCTTGGAATGATAGTAATGGGCAATTGCAAAGCGTGTCTTCATCGTCACGTTTTGTGCCACCTGGGCTGGAAACTAGCGTGGGAGGATCGCCACTTTCAATTAATGTTATTGATGGCACCACCTTGCTTCCGGTTTCGCAAGCATCTGTTCATATAACAAACAACACGATGTCTCCCCCAATTAATGATACGATACAAACCGATGTCAATGGGCACATTATGCTTCCTGTTGCAAAAATATCCAGTGATACTCACTTGTCAATCACAAAAAGCGGTTATGAAACAATCGAGACTATGGATTCTTCCTCAACATTCATTCCTGTTTATGGACATATAAATGTTATTGAGGGTTTTCTTAATACTTATAATTATTTGCAAAACAAAGTTGGAGATCTTATTGTTAAAACCGCTGATTATCAGGGTAATCCAGTGGGTGATCTCGGATTTACTATAGGAGGAGGAAAGGTTATTGGTCATGATGCAGTCGAAGTTGAAATTTTTAGTATGGCAGAAACAACAGGCACAACGAATGCAACTACTGGAGAAAAGGAATATTCCGATATAAGTTCGGGAAATTATTCCATTTTAATGAGTCCCGATGATCAGTATGAGTTTATAGATTATGATCCATCTGTTTCCCCAGCTTTTCTTGCTCCTGATAGCATTACAACATATACGCTTCGTGTGGCTGATAAAAACATTAACGCTTTATTTTTGAAAATTACTGATACTGAAGTTCCCGCTGCTTCAATTGCAGGAGCTAAGGTGACTCTTACTGATGGAGCGACAGATGTGTTCACAGACAAGCTAAGTTCATTAAGCGGGGTAGTTTTTTATCCGGATGGGGAAACAATTTTGGAGAATAAAGAGTATACTCTTAAAATTAATGCCGATGGCTATGTGGAGCATACACAAGCAGTTACAATTGATAAATTAACTCATATCGCAGTTAGTTTATCAAGGATATAAAATGCAAAAAAGAAAAACTTTTTTTAAAAAATCACTGTCTAGTGTAAGACAAGGATTTACGCTGGTAGAAACAATTATTGCAATTGCACTTTTTTTGCTGGGCACGCAAGCAACAGTGCTTGTTTTTGCCAAAACGATGAAAAATAAAGCTTACACGTTGGAAATGGGCAAGTCATCTTTTATTGTTTCGCGTAGTATGGGAGATTTGACTCAATATTTGAGGCGAGCTAGACAATCAGATGCGGGGTCGTATCCAATCGTTTCAGCTGATGATAATGATTTGGTGGTATATTCTGATTATAATAAGGATGGTGATACTGAAAGATTGCATATTTATTTGGAGGACAATAAAGTTTTTATGGGAATCAGAAATCCATCAGAAAGTTTTCCTGTGACTTACGATCCAGATGATGGGGAAATATTCCAATTGGCTGATCACATTATAAACTCAACTACTGATAAAATGTTTTCATATTATGATAGTGCGTATACCGGAGATCCTACTGATCCGCCGGTTAATACTCCAGCAGATGTTTCAGAAATTCGTTTGGTAAAAATATTTTTAAAAATTAATATTGATCCAGACAGAGCACCAGACAACATTCAGCAAGAAACTTTTGTAGAACTTAGAAACCTAAATGATTACGACAGAATTCATTAAGCTATGATTAATTTTAGATTCAAAAAAACCCAATTAAATAATTTGCCTACGGCAAAATTTAACAGGGCAAGTACAAAAAAGGGAAGCGCCCTGGCTATGACTTTGGTGATGGTTGTTATTGTTGCGATCATTCTCACATCGCTTCTTGGCTATATTTCTTCTCAAATAAAATATAGTAAGGACAGGGTTGAGCGTGAGCGAGCTTTTCAGGTTGCTGAAGCGGGAGCTTATTATTATAGATGGTATTTGGCGCATAAAGTTTCTGGAAAAACCGCTGCTCAGATTGAAGATTTTTGGGCTAATGGAGATGCTGACGGACTTCCTATTGGTATAGATCCAATTAATAATCCATATATTGGTACATTTAATGATTCAGAAAATATGCCTGTCGGAGAATATGAATTAAATGTTGTTCCTCCAGAAGACGGTTCAACAATTGTGACTGTTACATCAACGGGTTGGACCAATAATAAGCCAAATATTAAACGCACTGTGCAGGTGCGATTTCGCAGACCTTCTTGGAGTGAATATACCTTTTTATCCAATAGTTTTTTGCATTTTGGAGACCAATCGACAGTGTATGGGAAAATTCATTCTAATGATGGAATTCGTTTTGATGGACTAGCTTATAATGTTGTTAGCTCAGCCAAAGCAAGATTTGACGATACTTCTATAGGTGGAACTGCGCTGGATTTTGGAGTACATACAACAGCCGGAGAGGATGATCCTTTGGCACCAGCTTATCCATGGCCGTCAGGAACCGTTCCAGTTCGAAGTGATATTTTCATCGGAGGCAGAGAATTCCCAGTTCCTGAAGTTAGTTTTTCTGGTGTGGCTACCGATCTTGATAATATGAAAGTTCAGGCGCAGGCAGGTAATGGACAATATTTTGGTGCTATAGCACTAAGTGATGGTAAACCAGGTGGAGGAAGAAGAATTACTTTAAAAAGTGATGGAACTTACGATGTTTGTGCAATAAATAAAACCAATAAGACTACGCATAGTATTTCTAAATATTGGAAAAATGATATGAGTGGAACTTGCGATACTTGTAGTGGAACCTGCGTGACAAATTATCCAATTATTAACAATGGAGTAATTTTTGTGGAGGATAATATTTGGGTTGAGGGCTCTATAAATAACAAAAGAGTTACTATTGCTGCTGCTAATTTGTCTGGCGGGGGAAATCAGGCAGATATCTATATTGGAATAGGTGATGATAATTTACGACTTGCCGCTTATGATTGTGTCAATATGCTTGGATTGGTGGCGCAAAGGGATATAAGAATCCTTAATTCTTGCCCAGAGGATTTTATTGTTGACGCTGCCTTACTTGCTCAAACAGGCTTGGTGGGTATAGTTGGGGGAACATCGGGAACAAAAAATTCCCTTACATTTAATGGAGCAATATCATCATATCTGCAGACTTTCTTTTTCAATGGAACCAGTGGCTTTGATGATAGAACTTATAATTTTAATAATAAACTTTTGGATTGTCCACCGCCATATTTTCCAACTGGGACAGAGTATGCAATAGATCTCTGGGATGAGCTATAGGTTATGTATGATGTATGATGTATAATGTATAAAGAAATATTAAAATAAATATCAAATAAAAAGTATAAGTAGTAAGCATTTTTTAGCATCTTGCATTTATGTTATATGCTATAGGTTGTATGCTGCATAAATAGAATGTCTTTTCTCAATAAAAAAATATTTAATAATGACTTTGATGTTTTTGGACTGGATCTTAGCGATTTATCGGTTAAGGTGATTAGACTTGAAGACGATGGTACATCCGAATATGTGGCCAGTTATAGTACTGTTATGCTTGCCAGTGGAGCAATAAGTGACGGGGAAATACAGCAAAAAGATCAGGTAGTGACTGCAATCAAAAAGGCAGTTGAAGCGGCTGGTCCAGAAAAAATAAAAACCAAAAAGGTTATCTGTTCTTTGCCTGAAACGAAAGCATTTCTTCGTATAGTTTCAATTCCTCAGATGAGTGACGACGAACTTAATGAGGCAGTGAAATGGGAAATGGAAGCCAACATTCCACTACCACTTGATCAAGTTTATTACGATTGGCAGTTGATCCCGGAGACGCTTCTTTTGGAAAAAAATAGAATAAATTTGTTGGTTGTGGCGATTGCAAAGGCTGTTGTCGATCAAACTATTGAAGTTCTGGAATTGGCAGGTCTGGAGCCTGTTGGGCTGGAAATAGAATCCATAGCTCAAGCCCGGAGTTTACTTTTGGAAAAAAATGAAAAAGAAACAGTGCTCATTGTGGATATTGGAGACAGAAGAACAAGCTTCTCTGTTACTAAAGGTGGGCTGCCCTGTTTTACATCCAGCATTCCTCTTTGCGGGCAATCACTGACGGATGTTATTTCTAAAGGGATGAATATTGGTTTTGAAGAAGCGGAAAAAATCAAGATTTCTTATGGTATAGGGGATGATTTTAAAAATGATGCTCTTTTCAAAGCGACTCAGCCAGTTTTGGAAAATTTTGCGCAGGAAATAGAACGCTCAATAGATTTTTTCATAACAGGTCTCAAATATTCAAATAGTATTGATAAAATAATTATTTGTGGCGGTGGGGCAAACACCAAGGGTATTTTGCCGTATTTTTCCAAAAAATTGGGACGGGAAATTCAATTGGGTAACCCTTGGATAAATATGAAGCTTGGTAAAAATTTACCAGTAATTGAAAAAAATCAGTCGTTGCAATTTTCAACGGCAGCGGGCCTCGCCCTTAAAGGATTACATTATGAAGATTTATCTTGATTTATTACCAAAACAAAGGAAAACGGAATTGAAACGAAAAAAAATGTTTCAAAATATTTTGCGTGAAGAATTTTTATTCTTACTTCCGGTTATTTTGTTTATAGTGATCTTATTAAATATTTATTACTTACTTTCTATTCAGCGGGATAGTTCTATTGCTGCAAAATCATTAGCTGAGTCTCAGGATAAATATCAAGAACTTAGCTCATATGAGGAAAAATTTAAGCAAGTTAATGCTGGTGCCTCAAAGTTATTAAAGATCCAAGCTGGTCATTTTTACTGGGCGGAAATTTTCAATAAATTGGGCGTGGCTGTGCCAGAAGGAGTTTTTATTGCCAATTTTTCGACAAAGGATTTTAATATTTTTCTTGTTGGCAAAGCTAAAAATCGTGATATGCTTTTGAGTTTCAAAGATAGGTTAGAAAAAGATGATTGTTTTGCCAATATAAATGTGCCGTTATCAAATCTTGTTGTGAAAGATGACATTGATTTTCAAATGGATTTTTTAATAAATCAGGGTTGTCTAAAAAAACAATAATGAATCCGGAAGTGATGTTTTAAAGAACGGAGTAATTGTTAGATGAGCAAAGTTATCAAAAATACATTATAAATAAAAAATATCAGAATTTTATTTGAGCAAAGCTCATTTGGATTTCTATTGCCGGATGAAAAATTTCTTAAACAAACAACGTGAGATAATATCTCTGTTAGCGTATGCCGCAATTGTCGCAAGTCTTGTTTATCTTGTAATTTTGCCACTACTTGTCCGCATAGAAGATATTAACAATCAGATTCAGGAAGAGGCGATGAACCAGGAGAGTGTTCGATTGCACATTGAACAATTGCCAAGAATTCAAAAGCAATATGAAACGGTTATCAATGATGTTGATCTGACAAACGCTCTGCTAGACAAGGAAAAAGCAGTTGTGCTCATTGAAAAGCTTGAAAAGATGGCGGAAAATACTAAAAACGAAATAACAATTTCAGTGCAGGAAAGCGCGCCTGCCAAGAAATCTTCAGCAAAAGTGGTTTCGCCAGCTGCCGAAACGCTTGCTACTGGCTTGCCAAGTCAAGATTATTTGCAGATAAAAATAAATTTAGTTGGGAGTTATAATTCCATTGTGGAATTTGTTGCTCGTCTTGAAAAATTTGAATATTATTCTGATATTATAGCTGTTCAAATTAATAAGGAGGATATGTCCAAGGAACTTAATAGAAATACTTCAAATGTCGGAATGTTTTCTAAGCCCGTATTGGTCGGCAGCGAAGAAATTTCAAAATCTTCAGCAAATGATTCCTTGAGTGCCTCTCTTGATACAGTATTTTATACAAATTAATCAAACGAAAATATGCAATTTGATTTTAAACTGAATTTTAAAAAAGCAACGGTGACGGAAATGCAAATAATTCCTGCAATTGGACTTTTTTGGCGAAAAAGGTATAAGAGCATCTTTCTTGTCTTCTTGGTGACTGTGATTATTTTGAGTGCTTATATATGGCAAAGGAGTTTATCCGGCGGGGAATGGAGTCCGGAAAAAAAGCAGGAATATTTAAATGCGCAAAATAAGGGGGTAATCTTTAATGAGAATAATTTCAAAAAAGCACTTGCGGATATTGAAATGAGAAAGCAGGATATTGCTGACGAACAAAAACAAGCAAGAGATATTTTCAAGGCGTATTAAAAAGAAATTTCAAGTATCCTTGCTTTTTCTTTAAAAGTGTGCTACAATAATAAGATAGAGATGGGTGAAAACCATCTTTTTTTGTTTATAAATAAAAATTTATATGAATGAAACTAAAATGTTTTCAGTTGAGAGTAATACAGTTGAGATTCCTTTTAATTCAGCTGATTTTCGAATATGGCTTGTTGGAAAGAAGGGAAATGAGATAAAGAGAAGGGAGTTTGAAGAAGTTCAGTCTCTAAACTTGGATGATGGTGTAATAGCCACTGTTATTTTTGGATTGGTTGCCGAAGCATTTGGTGAAAAATCAAAAGAGAATGAAATTAAAGTTCAGATTGAAAACGGACCGATTTCATATGAAACAACTTGGGAAAAATTAGACCCAATATTCAAAAAAGGTATTATTGATAAAATACTTTTAACGCAAAAATAAGAGCCTCCTTGTTTTGTGCGCTCTTGCTATGGTTACTCGTCGTTTGTTCGCCGTCGCTCACAATCTCCTCGCCCGCAGTGGCGCTAAATGTTCGTATTCCTCACATTTATCGGCGTTCGCTGCTAAAATTTTCTGCTGAAAATTTTATAGCTCACTGCCACTGGTTCAAATCCCTCAGTACTCGCGCTCTGAGGGATTTCTCCTCACCCAAACTTTCTCGCGATTACGCGGAGAAAGTTTTCCTTCGGAGCCTGGGTTTTAAAAAACGCAAAATCGTTTGCGTTTTTAAAATACCCTTCAAATCCCTCAGAAAACAAAACAAAAAACAGACACCCTTTGGGGGTGTCAGTTTCTTGTTTTTGTGCGCTCTGAGGGATTTGAACCCCCGACCCTCTGGTTCGAAGCCAGATACTCTATCCAGCTGAGCTAAGAGCGCATTGTGAAATGAATTGTAAAAACCTAGGGCGAGCACAGGGAATCGAACCCTGATTCTCGGTACCACAAACCGATGTCTTAACCGTTAGACGATGCCCGCCATATTAAAAATGGAAAATGTAAATCTCAAAATGAAAAAGTTTATTAAGATGTGACGAAGTCACTCATTAACTTTAAATTTTGATTTTTAAATTTTAAATTATCCATGTACCCCCACCAGGAATCGAACCTAGATCTTCAGCTTAGAAGGCTATTGCTCTATCCGTTGAGCTATGGGGGCGTAGATGCAAATATTTTTTAAAACCCTTAAAAAGAAAAGAGTTTTTAAAAAATGTGGGTTATGCAGGATTCGAACCTGCGACCGTCGGCTTAAGAGGCCGCTGCTCTACCAACTGAGCTAATAACCCAAATTTTTAACAACTAGCCAAGTATATCAGCTTTTTTATACTTAGTCAATCCAGTCAGGAAGTGTTAGTTCTTTGCCTTCGTGGGAGCTTTAGCCATATCCTTGAGCATTTTTTTGTAGGCTTTCCATTCATCTTCTGACCAATTAGCTGGTTTTGCGCTTAATGTTGGACCACCTGGGTGAGGATATCTGTATGGTGAGCCGTAGGAACTGTTGAAAACATCAGTAATAAGTTCTGTGCCATTGCTATCAAAAACATGCTGGGTAAAGCGAGCCTTAAGTGATCCATCTGGTTGTTTTTCAATGATGTATGGCCCATCAACTGTTGTTTTTCTTCCATCATCAGTTCCATAAAAACTGAAAGTAAGTTGAGTTCCAACTATTTTGGTTTGAATCAAGATGTGGTTTGGTGTGTTGTTTACAAACCTTAAATCAGGATTTGGCACATAAACAGCAGCATCCATTCCTTGCGGATTGTAATAGGAAACTGGGTAAGCATGATTTCTACGCGCGGTAATTTTAAGACCGGAATATATTGCAGCTCTGAAAGCTGTGGTTGAGACTTGGCAAATTCCACCACCAAACTCCGGTTCGGTCACATTGTTTTTAATTACTAGTTCCGGGAGGTATCCATGCTCGCCATCAACTTCTCCGAGATTTTTTACAAATGAGAATTCTTCTCCTGGCTTGATTAACAGCCCATTGAATCGCTGGGTTGCAACTTTGATATTGAAAATTCGATTACTGGGAGAACCTTTGAAATTGGAAGTTCCTTCGCCAATAAGAGAGGAAACACCAAGATCATTCACGTCGGCATAGTTGGTGGTGGATTTTTTAGAATCGTATGGCAGAACTATGTTTTGAGGAGAGTTCAAATAATCATTGTTGTTTAAATTTTGCAGGAGCAGCTTAAGACTTTTGTCTATGTCGAGCGTGATTCCATTTTTGGATTCTTCAAAAGTGACAACCTTGCCATTTTCCACTTTAAATTTTGCGTCTTGTGGGTCGCGATTTACCTTTCTTGCCAAATCTTCAAGATGAGATTTGATCACTTGCTCGTTTATATTTGATTGCGAAGAGAGTAATAAACGTCTACGTTGAATATTTGTGAGTGTTAGTTCGCAAAATATTTTGCTGACTGGACAGAAAGAGGAATTTTCAAATTCACCTTTAACATTGGAAGATAATGAAAAAGAATTACTATAATACACCCATTCATCAAAAAGTTCTTTGGTGATCGGATCTGAATATTGATCCACGGTGAGTGCTAAAACGTTCGTTGTTGCATTGTTAATTTGTCCAGCAGGAGACTGAGCTTTTGCAATTTTTGTCTCGCTGTTAGTTGCAAGCAAAAGTATGATTAAAAATGCTGTATAGGAGTATTTACGCATAGATTTAGCATACTGCAATTTCTGGATTATCACAAGGGTATTGAGGGAGGAATTAGGAATTAGTAGTTAGGTTGTAGGAATTAGGTTATTAGGGGATTCTTGTTACAAATAAAAACTCAGCCATAAGCTGAGTTTTTATTTGCTAATTTCTAACTCCTAATTCCTAAAACCTGCCTTAGAATCCGCGAACTTGAATTCGTTTGATCTTAGTTGTGTCTGCCTTTGGTAGGCGAATAGTCAAGATGCCATTTTTAAGCGAAGCTTCTGCTTTATCGGAAATAATATCAATAGGAAGAACGACAGAACGAGAAAAATGACCCCAATAACACTCTTGGTAATAATAATTTTCAGCGCTTACAATTTCTTCATTTTTTCGTTCACCTTTAATGGTAACCATATCGTTGTTAATCGAAACATCAAGGTCTTCAGGTTTCACACCTGCAATGGTCGACTTGATAACGATTTCAGTGTCAGTTTGATACACATCAATTGTGAGTTGTCCTTCTGCGTCAGAAGAAAAATTTTCTTCTTCTTCCGCAAAAACAGGACGCTGAGGCTCGGCTCGCATAATCATTTCAGTTTCTTCTTCTTCTGCATAAATTGGCATAGAAGATTCTCCTCGTCCATCTGGCTCAAATGATGTTGATCCAGTTACACGTTCAAAAAAGGATTTTTTTGTTTTTAGCATAGACTTTTATGTAAATCATTGACCAAAAGATCGCTGACTTCCCCCTGTTTAAAAATTAAGCTTTATATAAATATTATATGATGGTTTTCAGTCCCGCGCAAGCCCTGTTAGAAAAATGTCAATAAGTAATATTGCAGCATTTTATCTTTATATTCTAAATTAGCATACATTTAAAAGTCGCCTTATCATATTTCTAACGGGGCAAGTCGAGCATTGATTCTGATGAGATTTACAATGTTAATAAAGACCAATAGCCCGAGTAAACCAAAAATTGCGTAGTTCAAAACAAAAGTGCGATTTAAAACTAAAAGGTTGTAGGCACCGTGAAAAAAGGCGGCAAAAATAATGGCATAAATCAGCGTACTCATCCTTTTTGGATTTCTTGTTGCTACCATATAGCCAATAAGACCTGCTGTTCCGATATGAATGATAGCAATTTCAATTAAAAGCTTAGTCTCTGGGGCGACGCCGGTCGCCATAATCAAACCTATTTCAACTGAAAAAAATCCCAGTCCAACCAAAAAAGAATTTACCAAGTATGATCTTTGCATAGAAAACATTTCGATGCGCTTGGAAATAATAATATATTTGAATATCTCCTCAATACAAACTCCGATGATAATAAACTGGGGGATTATAAAAAGATCCAAAAAAGAAATGGCATTTGTTTGATTTGTTTGCATTGAAAAACCAATGAAAACTATCAGTTCCACAATAAGTGCGCCAAGCGCTGCAATTATTCCCCAAAAAAATGATTCGAGTTGAGCCATAAAATTTTTTGAATTGCTTATGATAGTGAATCTAGATGTTTTTGAAGCTCGGAAAGTTCGGCTTGTTTTTTTGCAAGCGTTTCTTTTTGTTGATTGATAATTTGCGTTGGTGCTTTAGAAGTGAAATTTTTATCAGCAAGCCTTCCAGCTAGTCCCGCAATGAATCCCTCGAGATTTGCAATTTCTTTTTTGATGCGAGCGGTCTCCTTTTCGGTGTCGATTGCATCAGCTAAATGGATGTAGAGATTAATCTCGCCGAGTGTTCGCTTGATTTCATCTTTTAGTTCTTCTTCTGACTTGTTGTATCCAATAGTTTCAATGCCAGTTTTAAGACGCTTCAAAATGTCTTCTTGAAATTCTGATTGAAATGTTTTGAGAAGCTTCTCGTTTTTTGAATTTATTGTGATGGTAATTTTCTTGCCAAGTTCTATTTTATTTTCCGTGCGTACATTTCGAATTGTTGTAATTATGTTTTGAATAGCTTCGAATTCACGTGCTTCAATATTCGAACATAATTCAGGATTTGATTTTGGCCAGGCTGAAATTATGAGCATTTTTTCTTGCTTAGCTAGTGTCCAAATATGTTCAGTGATAAATGGCATAAAAGGATGCCAAAGACGCAATAATTTGTCTAAAACATATCCAAGTACTTTTTGATTTTTTTCAATCTTATTTATTTCCAAATACCAATCTGCAAAATCGTTCCAGGTAAATGACTTTAAAATATCTGCTGCAACTGAAATTTGTTTATTTGCAAAAAGTTTGTCAATTTCTATTGTGGTCTTGTCTAGGCAGTTGATTATCCAAGCATCTGCTGGTGTTTTGATATCTTCTTTTGAAATCGTTTTAACTAGTTTGAAATTTTCTTGCGAGAGACAAAACCTTGAAATGTTCCAAAGTTTGTTGGCAAAGTTTCTGAAGGTTTCAATTTTTTCTTCATAGAGGCGAGAGTTTTGTCCTGGAGCACTGTCCATAACAAGGCTCATACGCAGGGCGTCGGCGCCAAATTTATCAATAACGGTAAGTGGATCAATTCCATTTCCTCTGGACTTGGAAAATTTGTGACCTTCTTTATCGAGCACGAGTCCCGTGTAGAACAAATTTTTGAATGGTATTTTGCCTGTAGTATAAAGACTCATCATAATCATTCGCGATGACCAGAAAAAAAGCAGGTCTCGCCCCATCACCATTGTGTCTGAAGGATAAAACATTCCAAAATCACCTTCTTTTGATTTGAGAGTGGTATATGCCCATTGACCTGAAGTAAACCAGGTGTCAAAAGTATTTTCATCTTGCACCCAGCCTTCACCCTCGGGTGGTGTCAGTCCAACATACATTTCAGGTTCTTGTTGTGAGTTGTCAGTTGTCAGTTGTGAGTTGGTTCTATACCAAACAGGGAACTGAGGTCCCCACCAAATTTGACGGCTAATGCACCAGTCGCGCATATTTTCAAACCAATCAATGAGAATTTTTTGAAAATTGTTTGGGAAAATTTCAATTTCGTTTTTCTTGATAGCTTCAATAGCTTTCTTTTTTAAGGAAAAGTTTTTAGCATCAACATTGATAAACCATTGGCTCGAAGTCAAAGGCTCAATAATTGTTTTGCAGCGCTCACAGATTGAAATGCTGTGCGCAAGCTCTTCAACTTTTTCTAATAAATTTAATTTTTCCAAATCCTTAAGCACCTCTTCGCGCGCAACGTGAGCGGTCAGTCCTGCATATTTGCCACCAAGCTCGGTGATCGCAGCTTTTTCGTCGATGATTTGAATTTCTTCGAGATTGTGATCTTTTCCGATTTGCCAATCTAGCGGATCATGCGCCGGGGTTATTTTTACAGCTCCTGTTCCAAATGATAAATCGATTCGTTTGTCTGCGATAATTGGAATAATCGTATTTTGCAGCGGTAAAACAATATTTTTTCCAATTAATTTCAAATAGCGCTTGTCTTTTGGATTGACTGCTACAGCAGTGTCGCCAAGCATTGTTTCGGGCCGCGTGGTGGCAACAGTAATAAATTCCGTTGAATTTTCCAATGGATATTTAATAAAATACAATTTTCCAGGAGTTTCTTTGTGTAGAACTTCTACATCAGAAAGAGCAGTGGAGCAGCGCGGACACCAGTTGATGATTCGCTTGCCTTTATAAATAAGCCCGTCTTCGTGCATTTTCACAAATGTTTCCATAGCAATCTTAAGCACGTCAGGATCAAGCGTGAATTTTTCGCGTGACCAATCAGCAGATATGCCAATCTTTTTTTCTTGAGAGCGCATATAATTTGCACGATCAATGCAAAATTCGTAAGTTTTTTTGTAAAAATTTTCACGCCCAATTTCTTGGCGAGAAAGTCCCTGTTCGGCTAATAATTTTTTTTCAAAAACAACCTGAGTCTGAATTCCAGCATGATCTTTCCCAGGCAGGAGCAGTGTTTTTTTGCCATTCATACGAGCATAGCGACCAAAAATATCCATTACAGTGTATCCACTAGCATGACCAATATGTAGTTCGCCGTTAGCATTTGGTGGGGGAAGCACGTTGCAATAAGTTTCTCTCTTGTCGAGATTATCAGCCAAAGGCTGACCAGCCTCTGGCTGGAAACACCTGCTTTGTTCCCAGCGCGCATAAATTTCATCCTCAACTTTTTGTGGTTCGTATATTTTTGGAAGTTCTTTATTCATATTCTTGTCTATAAAAGGCTTTAATATATAAGTATGATATCAGGATAAGAGATATTTTTCAAGGAAAGACAAGAAGAAAGGGAGTCGCGGTGCGACTCCCTTTGTGCGGCATCAATGCAATTCTGCAATGATGACCAGTTTCATTTTTGGAGAGAGGATTCTCCTGGAAGCATTTTTTATTTGTTCGGCAAGTGTTGCCAGTTCAAACGGTTCAAGTGTGTCATTGATGAAGTCCGTTATCAGGATTTGATTCTGAGTATTTTCTTTAGAATAGAAAAGTTTCCGTATTTGTTTTAAAAAGTCGTTCACTTTCCCTCCTGTGATATTTGTCTTTAGGATAGTTGCAAAAGAATAAATGTCTTTTATTCGACTAGGCACATCAATCTCCTTTTTGTTGGAGTAGTATGTTTCATAAAGAACCTCGTTAAGCCTCGTAACATTTATTGGTACTTCAGCAAATCCTGCATTCTTTTTCATCACAATACCCTCCTTTGTTTTTAAGTTGCAGATAGTTTTATCTAGCTATATTGTTGCATAAAACTATTTCATTTTCAAGTTAGCATCGGGTTGAAGTGTTTTCCAGCCATTTAACGCTTTTGTCTTTTGTGCGTCGCTTATAGATTGCCAATGAAAAGCAGCAGCAGCCCCAATCATCGCAGCATTGTCTCCTGTCAGTGATATATCAGGTATTTTGTATAATGTAGCAGGTATGAATTCCGCAATAGCGTCGCCAAGTTGTGCGCGAAGTTCAGTGTTAGCGCTGACGCCACCAGCGAGTAGAATTGTTCTGGGATTGTAAAGCTTAGCTGCCTTGATTGTTTTTGAAACAAGAACATCGATACAGGCCTGCTGAAATTCATGACAAACTTCGGCAATATATCTTTTATCTTTTAGTAATGCTGGATTTTTTTTGGTTTCATATAAAACTGCGGTCTTGAGTCCGGAAAAAGAAAAATTGAATCCATGCTTATTTAACATTGGTCGCGGAAATTTTACGTTGTATTTTTCATTATTTTCCAGGTTTAATTTTTTGTCATCAGTCATCAGTAATCGGTCATCTGATTTTTTTTTGTCATTTGAAATTTGGTCATTTGAATTTGTTTGGAAATTGGAAATTGGAAATTGGAAATTCTGCGCACATCGTGCGACAGCTGGTCCTCCTGGATATCCAATTCCTAAAATTCTCGCCACCTTATCAAAAGCCTCTCCGACCGCATCATCAACTGTCTGTCCAATAATTTCATATTTCAAATGGTCTTTCATTAAAACAAGCTGTGTATGACCTCCCGATACGACCAATGCTAGGACAGGGAAAATCGTATCGGAATTTTCAATTTTCTCCCCGACGGGATAAGCTTGGGGCAAAAATTCACAATTTTCAATTATGGAAGCTGCATTTTTTTTGATATTTTTGATTCTTGATTTTTCATTTTCATTCGAAATTAGAAATTCAAAATTCGAAATTCCGCTAATGAAATTAGCGTAGATGTGTCCTTCGATGTGGTGAATTCCAATCAGGGGCTTTTCCCAGAGATAGGAGAGGGTTTTGGCATAGTTAACCCCCACCAGAAGCGCAGGAATGAGTCCAGGACCGCTTGTGACACTGATTGCATCAAGTTGGCTCGGTGTAATTTTAGCTTCCACCAGGGCCATTTTTAGAAGTTTGGGGAAATTTTTCAAGTGTTCTCTAGCTGCAAGATTTGGCACAACTCCACCCCATTTGGCGTGCAATTTTACTTGAGATGAAACCTGATTTGTAAGAATCTCAAGTCCTTTTTTTGAACTGCATAAAATGGCGATGGCTGTTTCGTCACAAGATGTTTCAATTGCTAAAATAAATGTATTTGACATATTGATTGTATTATTATACTATGTAGTCTCCTTTAAAGCTCCTTGGATTGATATATTTTTTCGGAGATGACCCTATGTGTAATCGTTAAACGATACTATCATATGGCAGCCAAAATGAAAAGTCTATCCCGCAGGCCGGCTTCGCGCAAAATTGCACGAGGCGATGGTATGCAAATAATACTTTTTCGTCGCAAGACTGATTTGCCTTGGAAAGAATCCGGCTCCGAGACTCTTTTGAGAGCAAAACTTCCAGTTGAAATTAACAATTCTCAATATCGAAGAAATTCTGATTTGGAGCGTGTCAAAGACTTGGGTGACAATGAACTTATTGTTATTATTCACACGCAAAATATAGAAGCGTACAAAGAACTTTTCGCCCGCTATCAAAAAAAGCTTTTTACCTATATTTATCACCTGGTTGGCAATCGGGATGAGACAGAGGATATTTTGCAAAATGTTTTTTCCAAAACGTATAAGAGTATTGAAAATTTTGACACTACGCGAAAATTTTCCTCCTGGATATATCGCATCGCTCATAATGAATCAGTGAATTTTCTGAAGCGTAAAAGTAAGCGCTATACTATTTCCTGGGATGATATTTCAACAAGTAAAGATAAAATGGAAACCGCAACCAATGATGAGCGTCCTGAGGAAAAAATGGAACATCAGGAGATTGTGAAAGAGATAAGTTGGGCTATGGAAAAAATTCCCCCGAAATATCAGGAAGTTTTGCGTCTGCGATATTTTAATGAATATTCGTATGAAGAGATGGGAAAAATTCTTGGAAAACCTTTAAATACAGTCGGAACACTTATTAATAGAGCTAAAAAGAAGCTATTGGAAGTGGTGCAGGAAGAAGAAAAAAAGAAATAAAAAAATCTTTTTCAGGGCAAAATTCGATTTAAAATAGGGTGGACTTGATTATTTTTTTGTTTCTGTTATATTATATCAGTGATCGGTGAGAGAAGAATCATTTTTTGATTCTTTGTTTTTTTGAAAAATAGCATTTGGCGCCATCGTCTAGTGGTTAGGACACCAGGTTTTTCAGCCAAAGGCTGACCACCCTTTGGGTGGCATCCTGGTATAATTGTCAAAACATATGTATTATGTTTACATATTAAAGAGTAAGGTTAAAGAATATCATTACATTGGAAGTACTGAGGATTTAAAGAGACGTTTTGAGGAGCACAATCAAGGTAAGACAAAATCAATAAAGCATCTAATTCCTTTTGAGCTGATATATTACGAGGCTTACAGGACAAAAAAATTAGCACTTGTTAGAGAAATCGATTTGAAGAAAAATAGTTTTAGAAAAAAAGAGTTATTAGATAGGGTTGAAAAAATATAAATATTTGGCGCCATCGTCTAGTGGTTAGGACACCAGGTTTTCATCCTGGTAACAGGGGTCCGATTCCCCTTGGCGCTACAAACAAAGAAAATCTCCGCTTTAATGCGGAGATTTTTGTTTGTTTGGTGATGGGAAAGATTGTATACGTTTTTGATTTGCTTGTATATTTTTGGCGCTAGTTTATAATTGAAAATATGGAACAAGCAGGACAACACATTTTTGAATTTTTGCGGCAATATGGTTATTGGGCGATGCTGCCTTTGATGATTATTGAAGGACCGGTGGCTACTATTATTGCTGCGATGTTGGCTTCGTTGGGAGCTTTTTCTTGGCCAATAGTTTTGTTTTTTTCAATTCTGGGGGATATTATCGGAGATGTTCTTTTGTATGGAGCTGGGTATAAATGGGGAATGGGCTTTGTGCGGGGATTTGGAAAATATATGGGCATCACGGAAAGTTTGGTTTTGCGGATGGAAAAATATTTTGAAAAGCACGGAGGGAAGACCATTTTTGCAGTTAAATCAACCACGGGACTTTGTTGGGCAACGTTTGCAGCAGCTGGTATTGTGAAAATGGATTTCAAAAAATTTGTGAAGTATTCAATTCTTGGCGGTTTTGTTTGGAGTGGGACATTGGTTGCGATGGGATATTTCTATGGTTATTTGTGGAAAGAAATGAAACAATATATCAGTTGGGTTGGCTGGATCATCGCTGCAGTGGCCGTTGTTTCATATGTTGGCATAACTTTATACAAAAATTTTCAAGCCAAAAAACTTTTGAAGGAAAATGTTGACGCATAGATAAAATTGAAAAACGTATTTTTTTAAAGCTGCTGATACGCAGCTTTTTTCTTGCAAAAAGGGTGCAAAAGAGGTAGGCTTAATAATAGAAATATATGGTAAAAGGAATTATAAAATTTGCAGAAAAGGCAAAAAATATCATTTTTGCAGATCCTAATCTTTTGTATAAAGAACAGCGGCATTTGGTCAATAAGCCGTTTTTTTTCGTGGGCAATAATGGCAAAGGCGTTTTGCTTGTGCATGGTTGGACAAGTACGCCATATGAAGTTCGTCGGCTGGGAAAATATCTTAATGAAAGTGGTTATACGGTTTTAGGGATTCAACTTGCTGGTCATGGAACTGTGCCAAAAGATTTGGAAGATTTGAAATGGCAAGATTGGCTTAGGGATGTTCAAAATGGTTATATGGAATTAAAAAAAACTTGCGATAAGGTTTACATTGGCGGAACTTCGATTGGAGGAAACTTGGCATTGCTTTTTGCCAAAGAGCAAAAAGATATTGCAGGGCTTGTTATAATGGCAACTCCTTACAAAATGCGGTTTGAATCTTTGGGATTGTTTTTTATTAAGATTATGTTGAAATTAAAAAAGAAATATAGGCGAAAATTTTATCCGCCGACATTTGGGCTTTCAACGACAATTACTCGCCTTATTTCATATCAGACTTATCCCGTCGCAAGTGTTTTGCAGGCATTTGAGATTGTAAGGGAAATGAGAAAAGATCTTGCAGTTATTTCTCAACCAGTTTTGATTATGCAATCAACGCATGATCATATTGTGGAGAAAAACAGCATGGAAAATATTTATAAGAAAGTTGGGTCTGAAATAAAAAAGAAAATATATATTAAAAAAGCCTATCACACTTTTATTTCGGATATTAAAAATGAGCACGTGTTCGAGGATATACTGAGGTTTTTGGAGGATAACTAAACTTTTAGTTTCAGGCAATTTTTTGTTTTTATTATTGACTTTAAATTTTCAATTCACAATTTCCAATTTACAATTAATTTTCAATTTCAAAATTTTCAAACAGGGAATTGATTATTGAGTTATTGTAAATTCAATGAAAATTGAGAATTGATCATTGGAAATTACGCTTTATGCGCATAGCGATATTTACAAACAATTATCTTCCTAATCCCTTTGGTGTTTCAATGTCAATTGAAAGTTTTCGCAGGGAATTTGAAAAACTCGGTCATACCGTGTATGTTTTTGCGCCTGAATTTAGGGGGTATGTTGATGAAAATCAAAATGCCTGCCCGTCTGATAGGCGGGTTTTCAGATATCCAGCATTGGATTTGAAATTTAAAAACATTCGTTTCCCAATTGCAATTCCATATTCCTACCGCATTGATAGGATTTTATCTGATTTGGAAATTGATGTGATTCACTCTCAACACCCAAATCTTTTGGGCTGGCAAGCAAAAAGATGGGCAAAGAAAAAAAATGTACCGCTCATTTTCACTTGGCACACATTATATGATCAATATGCGCACTTCGCGCCATTTATTCCCAGTAAGTTAGCAGCTTGGTGGACAATTAAAAACGCTGTGAGATATGCAAACAGCTGTGATCAAATTATTGTGCCAACCAAATCAGTTAAAAAAATAATAACTGATTGGGGAGTGCACAATGAAAATGTTCAAGCAGTTGCAACGGGAGTTGAAGAAAGTTTTTTTCAAAATACTGATAGAGTTGGAACGAGAAAACAATTTGGCATTGAAGATGATGAAGTGGCGCTGCTGCTTCTTTCCAGATTAACAACAGAAAAAAATGTGGAATTTTTGGTGCGAGCAGTGATTAGAATTTTGAAAAAAAATGAAAAAACAAAATTTATTTTGGCTGGGGAAGGGCAGGAGCTGCCAAAACTTAAAAAGATGATTGTTGATGCTGGATTGATAAATAAGGTTGTTTTTTCAGGGATTGTGAAAAGAGAAATTACAAAAAATATTTTTGCAGCTGCTGATATTTTTGTTTATGCTTCAAAATCAGAAACACAGGGAATGATTTTAACTGAGGCGATGTGTTTGGGTCTTCCGGTTGTGGCCCTGGCAGCAGCTGGAGCGATAGATATAATTGGCAATCAAATCACTGGATTATTGGTAAAAGAAAATGAAGATGAATTTGTAAATGCTGTCGAAAGATTGATAAATGATGCAGAACTTAGAAATAGATTTTCGGAAAATGCCAAAAAAATAGCCAAGGAAAATTATACAGCTTCCATCTGTGCTGAAAAAATGCTGGAAATTTATGAAAAAGTTATTGCTGGGAAGAAAAAATAACTTTCTCGTGTAGTAATAAGAAGTATAATATTTTTTTTAAACTAAAGTTTCTAGGGCTTTAATTTTCTTTATGAACTTTATAACTTTACGAACTTTATAAACTTACTTATGGTTTACGAAGCAAAAAAATTTGATCATCTGCTAGGTTTGGATGGTTTTTCAGATGAATTACTGAAAAATCATTTCACTTTGTATGAAGGTTATGTGGCAAATACAAATAAGGTGGTTGATCTGATTGTGAATCTTTTGGATCAGGATAAAACGGGCGCACCGGAATATGCCGAGGTGATGCGCAGATTTGGTTGGGAATTTAATGGGATGCGTTTACACGAGTTGTATTTTGAAAATATGATGAAGGGTGGTTCGGCGTTAGAAATGGAAAGTGAACTTGGCAAAAAAATTGTTGCGGAATTTGGTTCACTGGAAAGATGGGAAAAGCATTTTCGTGCAACTGGCGCGATGCGGGGAATTGGTTGGGTCGTGCTATATCAAGATGACGAAACTGGCACGATGTATAATGTGTGGATTAATGAGCACAACGATGGGCATATGACTGGCGCAACACCACTTTTGGTGATGGATGTTTTTGAACATTCTTATATGATTCAATATGGCTTGAAAAAAGCTGATTATATTGATGCATTTATGAAAAACATTTGCTGGCATGTTGTTAGCGCAAGGTTTGCGCAGGCAAATGCTTAAAAAGTGAAAAAGAAAAAAGCCTCCAAAATATGGAGGCTTTTTGATTCTTTGATCATTTTTTTTATTCATTTAATCTGCGAAAGAAATTCTCCCAGCCGTAAAGGGGACCTTCTTTGTATCCTTGGTAAAAAAAATAAATACCAAAAATGTAACAAAGAATAGCAAACCCGAAGTAATCCATTTTTTGAGAAGAGAAGAGTGAGCCTAAGAAAAATATGGTTGCACCAAGGGAGAAAGCAAATGGTTTTTCCATGCCGCCATAAACAATTCTACCAGCTAATTTGTTGCGAGAATAACGATAGATAATACAGAAAAAAATTACAGCTAAAATCAACTTGGCGTTAATGCTTTTTGCAAACAATCCTGTGGGCAGCCCAAGAGCAAAAACTAATGAGCAGCAGAGAAAGAAGCTGGAAGATATTAATGACTTTTCTTTGCGTTTGTTTTTTTGGTAGTCTTGTTCAAAGTAAATGTTGCAGCCTGTTTGTTTTTCGTTGTTTTGAGTTGCAGTGATATTCTTCATAATTAAACCTCCTACTCCGAATTTTTATGTTAAAAAACTATTAAGATTATGGCATTAAAGAAGGATAAGAGCAATAATAATTTAAAAAGACATAAGAATATTAGCTTGTTATTTCACTTCTGCCAGTTCGATTCCCCCTACCCGCACTTAAAGAAAACAAAACAGACCCTAAGGTCTGTTTTGTTTATCTATGAGCGGGTAGGGGGAATCGAACCCCCCTCCTCAGCTTGGAAGGCTGATATAATAGCCACTATACGACACCCGCCTGCGCCAAGGCTTCGGCGGGCAGGCCCGCTTCTACTTTGGATGTTTTTAACTCTTATTATTATATACAAGAATAAAGTTTTGTCCAGGGGTCGTGCTTGACTTTTTTGAAATATGTCTTATAATCAGTAATCAAGTAATTTAAAAATATAATGTTATCACTAAAAAAAGGGGGGTATCTGATATGAAATCAAGAGTTTTGGTTGTTGGTTTTCCCATACGGAGAGATGAGGTACTCTTGGGTATCCGTAATCAAAAACCCTGGATTTGTAATCTTAGTGGTTTTGGCGGAAATATTAATGACGAGGATGGAAACGATCCGAGAAAAACCCAAGTCCGCGAACTGCGCCCCAGCTTATTGAAAAAAGAGCTGAGTTCATTGTTAATTGTGAAGGGAAAGAGTCAAAAATTCTTCACGCCTATCTGATACCATATTTCATGGGGAAGGAGGTTACAACAAAAGAGATGTCCTCTCCTATGTGGTTTCCGAAAAAAAATATCCCCACAGATTTGATGATCCCGGGTGATGAATTTTGGGTTTGTCGGATGTTGGCAGGAGAATTTATGAGCGGTACAATATTTCGAAGCGCTGATGCTGAGATATTTCTCGGGATCGAATTGAATTAATTTTTTCAATGTGAAATTTAAAAGCAGAACATTAAAAGGAGGAAGTCGATTATGTCGAAGAGAATGATTTATGGTGGTCCTTGCGTGGTTTGTCTTGAGGAAAAGACTTCACTGGAGTATGTGCCTAAATCGGAGAAATTGGGCGTTTCCGTTGTGCAATCGAAAAATGATCGCAAAGTCATCATAAAGGAATGCCGGGTGTATTGTAGGAAAAAAGGGATACAATTTTCGCTTTCGGACTCGGTGACCTTTGGTTGGGGATTTGCCGACATTAAAAGTGTGCAAAAAAGTGATGGCGAAATTATCTGGGAAGCCCCATCTTCAAGCAAATAAAAAACATAAAACGTTTTGTATAAGGGCTTGGCTAATAATTATTAGCCAAGCCCTTTTTCATTTTTTGGATCTATGATAGGATGTTTAGGTAATTTTTTAATAATAAAATATGGGGAATAAAAAAATTTTAATGGGGCTGATTGTAGTGGTGGCTATAGTTTTGGGTTATACTTTGACTCGTAGCAAAACTGCTAATGCTCCAGTAGTGAAAGATGAAAAGACTGCTGTGGTTTCGCAGGAATCTCAATCAATAAATAATCAATCTAATGAGACAAAAAAACCTATGGAATTAGAAATCAAAACAACTCAAGAGGGAACAGGTGATCAAGTGGTCAAATCAGGTGACAATATCGCTGTACATTACACTGGAAAATTGACTGACGGGACTAAATTTGATTCAAGTGTAGATCGTGGCACTCCTTTTGAATTTCAAATTGGACAAGGAATGGTAATTGCTGGTTGGGAACAGGGACTTTTGGGAATGAAGGTTGGTGAAAAACGAACATTAACAATTCCTTCTGAATTGGGATATGGATCACGTGGAGCTGGTGCGATTATTCCACCAAATGCCACTCTTGTTTTTGATGTAGAACTTATTTCTATCAAATAGTTAGTAATAGCATTGCTATATCTTTCTATTTTCACAAAAAATCTCCCTTTTTATGGGAGATTTTTTTGTTACACAAGTAAATCTTTTGATATAAATAAGTAACAATAATATATGGGATATTTGATTATTATAAATCTCCAAAATATGTTATATTGTAAGTAGTCTTAAAAAATATTAGCCCTGAAGAGGTGGGCTTATTGCAAACTGTAAATAAAGATGCTTTTTCAGAATAAAAAAACAGAAACATCAAACAAAAAAAATTGTGATGGTGTTGTTTCGTATCGTGATTTGCATAAAAAAGAGGAAGTTGTTTCCCCTAGTTTTGCTGTGGGAAAAAAAGTTTGGGCAAAAAAATTAAGCAGTGCCGCCCTGAAAGTTTTCTTCAGTGATTATCTCTATTTACTTTTCAAATCAGCGGCAAATAATCATCTCAGAATTGTAGCCCCAAAAAAACAACAAGGAGAAAGATGTAGTTTTCAATTTCAGTCGTATACTCAACTAAAAAAATATCAAAAAAAAGTCAGACTTTTCACCTTCAGTACATCTTTCACTTCGATATTTGTGTTCATTGTTATAATCGGATTTCAGCTTATCAACACTCATCAAGGAAAAGGTGCAACTTTTGGATGGCTGCAAACTGATTGGAACGGTGGTGCGGACACGGTGACAACAGCAAATCATACAACAAATCAAAGTGGTTGGACCAAGTTTTTTTCTAAAGACATTGGTGTGGATACGAGTGGCGGAGAAATGAAAATTTCTGGCATAGCTGATTCTTTTGTGACAACTTCTGACACGGATTTTAATGCTTTTGCAAAGACGCAATCTTACGTGAGTGGTGCGGGAGCAGCTGGAACAATTTATGCGCAAAAACCTGACGGTGGAACTTGCGCAACTGCTGCTGAATGTGCAAATGGCTGGTGTAATGCCAATGTTTGCGCCAATCCTTGGACTGCGGGGCCTTGCAGTGGATTTACAGTATATAGGGAAGATACCGGAGATGGTGCTCATCCTGGTCAATGGACGTGGAAAACAAGCGACACTGATTGCGCCGCTCCACAATGCTTGCCGGTGGATGGCTATGATAGCTTGGTGGCGGATAATAGCGTTGATTTTTCTCTTTATCCTGCGCGAAATGCATGCAAAGCAATTGGTGGCAGGTTACCAACCAGAAATGAGCTTCTGTGTATTTATAGTAATAAGGCGAGTTATGTCGGTGCGTTCGATGTTGGTGGTAGTTTGTATCTTGCTTCCCAAGAAGCTGCAGTAAACAAGGTGCTATATGTCAGATTTAGCGATGGCTTTTCAAATCTTGCAGGGTCTTGGTATAAAACTAGTTGGAACAGGGTCAGATGTGTGAAATAAAAGTAATCTAAAATGTTTTTGAAAAATAAATTAAAATTAAAAATATTTTCATTTGCAATGTTTTTTTGCAGTGCTTTTTTTATTTTTTCAATCGAAAGTGCTAAGGCGTATACATATTCAGCCAGCGCAATTTCTCCAGTAAAAACTTATGCAACGCAAGTTTCTTTCGGCGCAATTTCTTGGACTGAAGTTTCCTCTGCCACGAGCATAAGCCCTAGGCCGGCAAACTCTTTGATTGTTATGAATGTAAGAGCGGGGGATTCTGCCACGCCTGACGGAACTTGGACCAATGGTGGAAATTGGACAGAAGTTACTAATGGACAAAGTTTGTCTTTTCTTGGAGGGAAACAATATCTTCAATATCAAGTCAGTTTTTCCTATGACGATTTGAACAATATGCCTGGTGTTTCTGATGTGACGATAGCGTCAACAGCTTATCCTGTGGGGTTGTATAAAATTGTTAGTTCTGCATATGACACTAGCGACGCAACCAATTTACTTGCAAGAATTCAGTGGAATGAAAATGAGCCGTCAGGTGCAAATGTGAGATTTCAAATGCGTAGTGCTCCAGACAACGCTGGCACCCCGAACTGGGCAGCTGGCAGTGGTTGGTGCGGCCCTGTAAACTGCGCCGCTACAACAGCTGATATTGATTATGCATCTGATTTTTATGAAACCGAGCCAACGGGAGAAACTGCAAATCCAATTCATATAATAGGCGACAATGATCAATGGATTCAATATGTTGTTTGGCTGGAAAATGATAGTACGGCTGTTACTCCTGTTCTTTCTGACGTCACATTGACTTATGTTGTTAACGCGCCGCCGCAGGTGCAAAACGTGAGCGCAAGTCAAAATTCTGATGGCACAGTGACGGTGAACTATGAAGTAAAAGACCCAGACACCACCACCGGAATTCTCGATGGTTTCTTGGATGCTAATCTTGAATATTGCACAGCTTCTTGCACCACCCCAGGAGGTGAAACTTGGGTCAATGCTGACACTATAGCTGGTGACTTTGGATTGATTGCAGTGCAAGAAGGAAGTTTCACTGCATATTCTGCCATCTGGACGCCAAAAACAGATTATCCAAATCAATACAATGCCAATATGAAAGTTCGAGTTGGCGTGGATGATAATGAAGCTGCTAATAATTTGGTTTACGGCGATTCTGCCAACTTTGTTTTGGACGTTAAAAATCCAACCAATGTGGGTGTTGTCATCGATCACACCAAATCTTCAGATAATTTGACACTCACCACTCCAGCCGATGATTCTCTTTATCAAATTGCGTATTCAAATTATTCGGATTTCAGGGATGCATCTTTTGAAGCTTTTCCAGTGGACAATGAGAAAACTTACAGCAATTTAACTTCTGATCCGGCTACTGTTTATGTGAGAGTGAAAGATGAAAAAGATAATTACACTGACGTCAGCGCAACAACCCCAGCTCAACCAAGTCATATTGTGTATTACGATACTTCCAACGAGGCTTCAGGCGAATACCGCGAGTTTGTTGCTTGGGATATTGTGTCAGTGGAGCAAGTTGGCAGTGGATTTGCAGGTTATGATATTTATCGCGCCGACAGGTTGGAATCTGATGAAACTGCCACACCCGTCTATGCTTTTCTGGATTCTATTGTCGATCGCAATACTAATTTTTTCACTGATTTAAACCTGGATAATGGTAAACATTATTATTACAAAATTCTTGTTAGGGACACAGCAGGAAATGTTTCTCAATATTCTTCAGCAGTGGATGACAATCCCAATGGTCAAGGAGGATCAGATCAAACTCCTCCAACTTTATCAGATGTAAATATTTCCAATATCAACACCACCAGCGCAACTATAACTTGGAATACAGACGAACTTTCAGATTCCAGTGTGGGTTATAGTGAAAACGTTACTTATCTTCCTGAAAGAGGATTAGCTTCTATGGTAATGGCTCATGAAATTGTGCTTACCAATCTTGATCCTGGCACGACGTATAATGTTCGCGTCAAATCTCATGACAGTGTTGGAAATCTTGGCCAAAATGACAAAGATAACCCAGGCTCGACTCTTATTCAAAATTTTACTTTTGAAACCTTGCCTGGTCCTGCAATTTCAGGAGTCACGGTTCCTAATATTTCGAACAATCAAGCCACTATTGATTGGAAAACCAGCACGGACTCTTCGAGTTATGTTGTTTATTCAAACACTATATCTGATGGAGTATTGGTAAACCCTAAGGAATTTGGAACTCCTGAACTTGTTGGCAGCCCAGTTGCTGGAAAATATTCTCATTCTCAAACCATAACCACTTATAACGATCTGCCATTGGTTCCAAACACTAGATATTATTTCTATGTAAAATCCGTGGATGGCGATAGTAATGTTTCTATTGATAACAATGCCAGTATGTTTTATGAATTGCTTACGACTGAAGACAGTGATCCTCCTATAATATCTGATGTTGAAACTCCACTGGTAACGAAAGACGGAGTTGTTGTTTCTTGGACAACCAATGAACCTGCAACAAGTAAGGTCTCTTATACAACCATCAATGGTGGTCCATATAATGAGATTGTGGAGGTTTTAACTTATGATCGTAGTCATTATGTTATATTGGGTGATCTTGATGCGGATGAGGATTATTATTTCAAAGTGACCTCTGATGATATCAATACCAATTCTGAAAGCAGTGATCAGCAAACATTCACAACATTGAAAGATGTTGAATTTCAGCACGATCCACTCTCGACAATTACATTCGCTGATCCTAATCCATCCATAATCACCGACACAGTAGCGGTTATTTCATTTGATACTGATCAAAATGCTAATTGTTTTGTGGAATATGGAACTGAATCTGAAAATCCCACCGCTGTTCCCGCCAAGGAAGGAACAGAAATTTTTAACAAGGGTCACAATATTCAACTCAATGGTCTTATTTTCGAGACAAAATATTATTACAAAGTTACTTGTGAGGATAATTTGGAAAACGTAATTTCTTCCAGTGAAAAAGATTTCACAACCAAAGAAAAAAACTATACCGCCTCAGGAATAGGCGAGCTAATGGATTCGACTGCTCCAACAATTTCCAATATTAAAATTTCTGCTATTAATGGAGAGAGCGCTACAATAAGTTGGGATTCTGATGAAAAGGGAAATAGTACGGTCAGGTATGGCATCTCAGATGTTTCTGAAGTTGCTGCGAGTGACAGTGTTGTTAATAGTGATAAAGATAACTATGTAACCTCGCATTCGGTTGTGCTTGGCGGCCTTATTCCAGCTACTAGATACGTCTTTATTGTTTCCTCTATTGATGCAGCTGGAAATATTGCTCAATCATCGCAAGACAGTCTTGTTACATCTTCACCTTCATCGATATCTTTTATAAAAGCTCAGTCGAAAGAATTGGGACAAGCAACCATCACTTGGAAAACTAGCACCGAAACAACTTCAATTGTGGAATATGGTTTATCTACAAGTTATGGAGAGAAAAAGGAATCGGCATCGCTGACTAGTGATCATTCATTGAATCTTTCCGGTCTTAACCAAGGAAATACATACCACTTTAGGGTAAAAGGTAAGGACAAAAATGGAAAACTTTATGCTTCCTCTGATCAAACTTTTGATCCCAAGTCTCCTCCGATAATTGAAAACATAGTAATAGGTGAAATAACTGAACATAGCGCTTTAGTTTCATTTACTACCAACGTTCCAACTGATGCTACTGTGGCATATCAAGATGCGCAAAACAATGATAATTCAGGAACACAGGGAGAATCTGATCTCACAGTTGATCACAAAATAAAAATCATCGGTTTAAATTCTGGAACAACATATCGCACGACGCTTAGCGTTAGAGATGAACAGGGAACACAGTCGGTCCAAGTTGCTCGGGATATAATCACAGGCAAAGATGAAAATTCTCCAAAAATAGACAATGTTAGAACTGATAGCGCTCTGACTCAATCAGACAAAGTTCAGACTATTATCTCCTGGAAAACTGATGAGCAAGCCACCTCAAGCATCCTTTACAAGGAAGGCAGAAACGGGGATGAAAAAGAAATTAAAATCACAGACAACTTAACCACCAGTCACGTTGGCGTTGTTACAATCTTTAAACCAGGAGCAGTGTATAATTTTAAAGTTAAATCAATTGACTCATCTGGCAATATTGCAATCTCCAATGATTTTGCACTGCTTACACCAAGGAAAAGAGAAAACATCATTCAAATTATTATCGGAAACTTCACTGAAATCTTTGGATGGGCGAAATTCTAAAAAATTTAATCCAGTTGACTTTTGATGAAATTAGTGCTATACTTATAGAGTAATAAAGGACGGGTGTAAAAACCACGTCTTTTTTCTTTTTAATAAAGCAAAAAAATGCCAACAAAAGCAAAACAAAGCAAAAAAAATGAAAATCCAAGTGACTGGAAAACCCTGATTCACGGATTCGTGGGAAATATACTCGAGCAATTAAATGAGAATGTGACGAACCGTGTTCGCGTCTGGACAAAGCAAATGAAGCGCAGGGCAGTTGGAGGAGTTGTGATGCTACTTGGAGCAACATACTTTCTGACAGGTCTGTCTACATATGCTGATGCAACCCTAGGCAAAAATATTCCAGGACTTGGATATGTAGTAATTGGTGGAGTTGCATTATTAATAGGCTACTTAGTTAGTAGGAAATAAGAATAGTAATCAATAATTTAAAAATAATTTTCTTGAAAATACAAAAATCAACTATTAATTTATAAAAATGCTAATTCGTATATTTGTAAATTTGTAAGATGTTTGTAATTCGTAGAATTAAAAAAATGAACAAGAAGCAAATTAAAAAAGTTGTCGCAAAAAATGTGAAGAAGGCACAAGTGAAAGGGGCTGTGATTAAAAAAGCAGTTCAAAAAAATGTGCAAAAGGCACAAACCTCAGGAGCTGAACTTCAAAAAATGGCTCTTAAAGAGTATGACAAAATAAAAAAGCAAATGGATGCAACTTCAAAAAAAGTTGAGTCTTATGTGAAAAAGAATCCAGCCAAAGCCGCAGCAATCTCTGCCGGTATCGGTATGGCTCTCGGCGCAGTCGCCGGAATCCTGGCCGCTGGAGGAAAAAAGAATAAAAAGAAATAGAAATTAGTTATAAAGTTGTAAAGTTCATAAAGTTATAAAGTCGCAAATTTTAAAAGCCTGCTCCATTCGGGGCAGGCTTTTATGTTGATTATTGGTCATTGATGATCTTGTTCTGATAAGCAGGGAAGACAAAATTTTTCACATCCGGGCGTGTTATTGATAACGCTTCTTGTGTACCATTTGTCGACTTGTCTGTGGCATCCTCCGCATTCAAATTCAAGATGTATCTTGGTTTCTCTTTCAGGCTCTGGTCCTGAATCTCGGCGATACAGATCGTCGTAATCGTTTCCCATATAAACCTCCTTTAGAGTTTATTCTAATGTAAAAAAGCAATTTTTTTTGATATTTATAAGTTTAATCTATCGGTAAACCCGTACTTAGTCAATGCTTTATTGCTTTACAATAATATTTTAAAATGATATTAAATTATTAGTACTTAATAAATCGCAAGGAGGAGTGAGCTATGCAAGTGGACAAGGAAGTGGAAGGGATCTTCATGAAAAAAAGCCAAAAATGGCTGGAAGCGGCGGAGAGATGCGATAAAAGCAATGTTGAGGAAAAGATAGCGCGGGCCACGGAAGATATTCAGGAATTTCTTGAAAGTGAACATGGACATATTGCTTTACATAAACTGCTGAGAGCAACAAACAAGCATGTGCTTTTTGCCAAAAATAACAGGCTGCATCCTGACTTTCCGGCAGGGGTTTATATACTCACAGATGTTGGACCAATGCATGTTCAAATTGGACTGGATAGTAATGGCCTTATTATGCTAAAACCAATGCCGATAAGTATCGCGGACTTGGTCAGGGCTGCAGTGGAGCATGCAAATATGATGCCACATATGGTTTTTCAATTTCTCCTGGAAGAGCTTGATAAGATAGCAGCTTCATCGACTTAAGTCAGATAGCTGACTTAATCAAAATTTTTTGAAAAATGATATAAAAAGCCTGAATAATTTCGGGCTTTTTCTTTTATTGGGTTCACTTTACGAACCTTATAAACCTTATAACTTTATGAACTTCAGCTCTATTGACACTTTTTTCAATATGTGTTAACTTACTTGTACATTCTAGCTTTAGGAAAGAACTTCTACTTTTTGCATTGTTTTTGAGTGAAAACAGCGCACAAACTTTTTGTCAAATTAAAGTGTTAAAATGCTTTAAAATGGCTCTTTTTGTCAAAGATTAAATGACTAAAAAAATACAACTTAATTAAATAGTCTTAACCAAAAAACTCGCTACCGAGCTTTTCTATGCGTAATTAATTTACGTTGTCGATAAGAACTAGTGAGAGTTGTTTCTATGGTAAAAGAGAAGAAAGCACTAAAGGTGAAGGAGACTTATGCCTCAACTTCATCCCTGTCTAAAAGAAAGTTTTTCAAAAAGCAGTTGATGGTGTCGCTTCCTAATCTGATTGAAGCTCAGATCGATGCGTATCAGTGGTTTTTGGATAGAGGTCTTCGGGAATTGTTCGATGAAATCAACCCAATTAGTGATTTCACTGGAAAAGATTTAGAGCTTTCGCTCACT
>Ga0076173_110_pt1 | contig 39885 bp, 36 predicted proteins | sample RifGroD2_FD_67770 | JGI IMG/M metagenome (GOLD analysis project Ga0076173, IMG submission 67770) | Parcubacteria bacterium GW2011_GWD2_38_11
TAAGTTGTCAGTTAACTCTTGTTGCGGGAGTAGGATTTGAACCTACGACCTCGTGGTTATGAGCCACGCGAGCTGCCAGACTGCTCCATCCCGCTATATATACAAAAAACAACAACCTCCTTATTGTCGAACGAAGCGAGCGAAATGGCCTCAAATAAGAGACATTTCCGAGCGAGTGATGACAACAAAAATCTTGACGACCTTTTTATTATAAGGAATTTCCAGAAACTGTCAATTTTTCATTTTCAGTCCAAAAATTCAAGATATTTTAGGAAATTTTCATAAACCCCAATAACTGCCACCGCCATTCGTTGGTCAATGGCAAAATCAGCTTGATGTATGATCTGATTTCTGATTTGATGCGCACCCTTCAAGGACTCCAGATGATCATCAAGATGATTGACACCAACCTGTTCAAGTTTTTCAGTCATATTGGCACCTTTGTATCCAATACCCGCAAGTATTTCATCGACAATCGCATCAGCTTCAATAATCGCAACTTTATATTGTGAAGGACTTTCATCTTTAAGCCTGCTCTTAACCTTATCCCAACGTTTTTGCATCTTTCCTTTTGAAGCCAATGGCAAATCCATTCCCTTAATTCCAACACGCAAATGCTGCGGCACATCGCGAAGAATAAGCATCAAAACAATATCAATAAAAAGGACTACCAAATAAATACCCAGGAAAATTTTCATCACCAACACAAAAGGAGAATAATAAAAATTCCTTAGTATTTCCAGCAAAACTATAACAAAATTTTCTATATCGTAAGACATGGGTTCTAAATTTCCAATGATCAATTCTCAATTTTCATTGAATTTACAATGAAATAATGTCCAATTTTTGAAAATTAAAAAATTGAAAATTGATTGTGAATTGAAAATTGTAAATTGAAAATTATTGACTACCTTTAATTCTAGAAACTATCTGGAAAATAAAATTTAATTAATCTCGTAAGTATGTGCACAATTAAGCATTCCTTCTTCATCAAACCACTTGCCCATCAATTGCCCACCGATTGGCAAATCATTACCATCAGTCGAAATTGTGCCAATTGGAAATGAAATTGCAGGCACACCCGCCAAATTCGCAGTAATCGTATAAATATCAGATAAATACATTTTGAGTGGATCAGCTGATTTTTCACCCACCTTGAAAGAAACTTCTGGCGCTGTCGGAGAATAAATAAAATCAACAGCCTTGAAGGCATTTTCAAAATCCCTACGGATAAGTGTGCGAACTTTTTGTGCTTTCAAGTAATAAGCATCGTAATATCCAGCACTGAGCGCATATGTTCCAAGCATAATTCTTCGTTTCACCTCGTCACCAAATCCTATTTTGCGTGTGTCTAAATATGTTTCCAAAAGTTTTTTTGACAAACCATTTTCTTTTGCAGCTGAATCAAGTTCGTCATCAAAACGCATTCCCAATTTGATCCCATCAAATTTTGCCAAATTAGAACTAACCTCACTTGTCATAATAATATAATAAGTGGAGAGTGCATATTCGCTATGTGGCAAGCTAATTGTCTCAATTTTTGCGCCCAATGACTTGAATTTTTCCAGAGATTTTTCAAAAACATTTTTAATCTCTCCTTCCAAACTTTCTACGTATTCCTTTGGCACACCAATTGTTTTTCCGGAAATATCCCCGGTAAGATAATCTTCATATTTTTTATCACTGCTTTTAGCGCTGGTTGCATCAAGCAAATCCTGCCCAGAAATACGAGACAAAATAATGGCAGCATCTTCAACACTATTTGTTATTGGCCCAATCTGATCTAGGCTTGAGGCCATCGCAATTGCACCTGAACGTGAAACCCTGCCATAGGTAGGCTTGAGACCAACCACCCCGCAAAAAGATGCTGGCTGTCTAATTGAACCCCCCGTATCAGTTCCGAGCGACCAAACAGCTGAGCCTGCCGCTACTGCAGCCACACTACCGCCAGAAGAACCTCCAGCCACACGAGCAGTGTCAATAGGATTTTTCGTAACTTTATATGCGCTATTTTCGGTCGATGAACCCATTGCAAATTCATCCAAATTTGTTTTTCCCAAAATAACAGCACCGCATTCTTTGAGTTTTTTTATCACAGTAGCATCGTACGGTGCAATATAATTATCCAAAATTTTCGAGGCTGCAGTAGTGCGCACACCATCAATGCATATATTATCTTTGATTGCACACGGGATTCCCTCAATCAAATCTATTTCTTTTCCCCTTGCAATTTTATCATCAACAAACTGTGCTTGCTGCATTGCAAGTTTTTTTGTGATAGTTAAATATGCGCCAATCTCAGTGTCTTTTTTTTCAATCGCATCGAAATACTGCTCAGTCAGTTGGACAGAGGTAATTTTCCCATTTTTCAATTGTTCGTGAAGTTCTCGTATCATTACAATAATTTTGAATTTCCAATTTTGAATTTCGAATGAATTATTAATGATTCAATTTTTAGATGTTTGAAACATTATGTCATTCGAATTTGATTCAAAATTCAAAATTCAGACTTCGAAATTATAGTACGCTTTTAACCTTTATATATCCATCCTTCGTTTCCGGAACGTTTTTCATAATTTCCTCCTTGCCCAATTCCCCAAAATCATCTTGCTTATCGGTGCGAAAAGTGTTTTGCATTCCTGTAATATGCCCAATTGGCTGGACGTCAGAAACATCAACTTCGTCTAATTTTTTGAAATAATCCAAAATTTCAGACAAATCATGTTGATATTTTTCCACGTCTTTTTCACTCACGCCAATTCGCGCAAGAGTAGCAATATGCAATATTTCTTCTTTTGATAACATACAAAAATAATTTTGAATTTCCAATTTTGAATTTCGAATGAATTTTTAATGATTCAATTTTTTAATGTTTTAAACATTATTTCATTCAGATTTGATTCAAAATTCGAAATTCATACTTCGAAATTTAATACCCTATTAGTTTCCTAAATTCTTCTTCTGTTAAAACATTCACTCCGAGCGCGACTGCTTTGTCGTATTTGGATCCTGCGTTTTCACCAGCTACAACATAATCTGTTTTTTTGCTGACGGAAGATGAAACGCTTCCACCCTCTCTCCTTATCATATCTTTTGCCTCGTCCCTTGTAAAGCCGCTGAGCTCTCCAGTCAAAACAAAGACGAGTCCATACAATCGATCACCAGTCATCAGCAATCCAGAATCCAAAAATTGAACTCCGTTTTTTTCCATCCGAAAAAGTATCTCCAGGTTATCTTCGTTGCTAAACCAACTTACCAAACCTTCGGCTGCCTTCTCACCAATCCCCTTTATTTCCAGCCACTGATTATATTTAACAGCTGGAAAATATCTTGCGACATCTCCCGGATTGTTTATCTTATGATTACTGATTACAGATGACAGATGACTTCCCACCAACACTGCAGTTTCCTCCCCAATATATCTAATCCCTAGAGAAAATAGAAACTTTTCTACAGTCAACTTTTTGCTTTTTTCAATCGATTCAATCAATTTTTCCGCTGATCTTTCAGCAAATCTTTCCAGTGGCTCAAGATCGCCAATTTTCAAATCAAAAATATCAGCAAAATTAGAAATAATTCCCTCGCTCATAAGTCTTTCGACAATACTTTCTCCAAAGCCAACAATGTCAAAACCTTTGCGACTCACAAAATGAATAAGCTTTCCCATTTCAACAGCAAAACATTTTGGATTTGTGCAATAATGCGCCGCCGATGACTGACCACTGACCACTGACAACTCATCACTTTTTGAATTTTGTTTTTTATTGTTTGTTGTAAGTTGTTTGTTGTTTGTTGTTTGTTGTTTGTTGTTTAATATTTGTCTTTCTACTTTTCCCCCACAAATTGGACACCTTTCAGGCATTTTAAAGTGCTTTTCTTTGCCATTTCTAAGGTTTTTCATCACAGAAACAACCTCTGGAATGACGTCTCCAGCTTTGTGGATGACCACAGTATCCCCAATCCGAACGTCAAGCCTATTTATCTCATCTTCATTGTGAAGGGTCGCGCGACTCACCACGGAGCCTGCCACGAGCACTGGGCGCAGGTGTGCAACTGGCGTAAGCGCTCCAGTGCGCCCAACTTGCACCTTAATATCCTCAACCACAGTTGTCACCTGCTGGGCTGGAAATTTATATGCAACCCCCCAACGCGGAGATTTTCCAGTGTATCCAAGAGCATCTTGAATAATTTTCGAATTAACTTTAATAACAATTCCATCAATTTCATAATCCTGCTTGTCTTTTTTCTTGGTCCAACTTTCATAAAAATCCTGAATTTCTTGGACTGAAGCACAAAGTTTAAATTCTTTATTTACCTTAAAGCCGAGACTTTTCAGCAGGTTAAGTTCTTCTATTTGAGTTTCGGGTATTTCTAATTCAACATTCTGAAATAAAACATTGGGGTCATCAGTCATCAGTAATCGGTCATCAAATTCACCAGCGCTATTATTGATCGTTGACTGATTACTGGTGACTGGTGACTGAATTTCGTCTATATCATATATAAATGAATCAAGCCGACGACTCGCGGCAACTTTTGGGTCAAGCTGGCGAATCGAGCCCGCGGCAGCATTTCTAGTGTTAGCAAAAACAGCTTCGCCTTTTTCTTGGCGTTCCCTGTTAATTCTCTCTAATTCTTTTTTACTGAGCCAGCACTCACCCACCACAATCGCATCAATCTTTTCATTCAACTCCAAAGGCACACTTTGAATTGTTTTAAGATTACTTGTCACATCCTCACCCACTGTTCCATCGCCCCTTGTCGCTCCGGAAACAAGCACGCCATTTTCATATGTCAAAATCATTTTCAGTCCATCAATTTTCATTTCAACGCAATAATCCAATTCACCACTAACAACTGACAACTTACCACTTTTTGCATTTTGTTGTGAGTTATTTGTTGATCCTTGTTGTATGTTGTTTGTTGTATGTTGTTTGTTAATAAGCTCCTCCCAGGCCACCAAGCCTTCAAAATCAAAAATATCGTCAAAAGACCATTGTTGCTTGAAATGACGCACTTTTTTAAAAGCCTTCATTGGCTCAGCGCCAACTCTCTGCGTTGGACTAGTGGGTGAAAAAAGATCTGGGAATTCTCCCTCCAGCCTAATAAGCTCCTCGAAAAGTGAGTCATAAGCTTCGTCTGAAAGTTGAGGTGCATCTTGAATATGATAAAAATAGCGATGCCTGTCTATTTCCGCTCTCAATTTTTCTATTCTTTTTTTTGCTTCTTTTTTATCCATATCTATATTATAGCACAAACAAAAAAGGATATTTCAATGTGTATCCTTTCAATTTATTCCTTAAGCAAGTTTTTTATTGACGCAGAGAAACGGCAGTCTGAATTTGAGAAGCGTCTCCACTACCGGCAACATCAGCCCTTAGTACAACCTTCCCCACACTCGTACCAGCCTCGGAAGGCACCCCGGAAAATCTAAAGTTCACAAACTCCCCCACCACTGTCAAATCAGAATACGGTGTTGGTGAAATCACCGGACAAGAAGCAATATCAGCGCCAGCAACGGTTGCCGTTTGCAACCTGCCGTTTATGCCAATACCCTGATATCTATAATAGACGCACGATCCACTTGAATTATCAAACATCCTTATTTGTGACTGATTAGTGAAGGAAATTGGTAATGATGGAAGTGTGCTGTTTCGAATTGTTTTTACCATCAGATTCATAACATAGTGAGCACTCTCGGCGCTTCTTTGCGCTTTTTTGGCCGTTGCATATCTCTTCAAAAAACCGGAAAAGGACCCTGTCAACATAACAGCAACAAAGGAAAAAATAAAAACTGCAACCAAAGACTCAACCAACGAAAATCCTCTCTTCGTGGAATGAAGAGTTTTTTTATTAGCAGGACTAAGTTTTTTTATTTTTTGATGTTTTTTCATTTAACAGTGTGATAAATTCAATGTCATAAATCCGGCAGCACTGAAACAACTGAGACGCATTTGCTTGCGACATTACATGATGCCGGCCATCCGACAGCCATCACTGCAAATCCCGATCCATTCCAAGTTACAAAACTTTCCGCCCTTCTGTTTCCTCCGACAGTCGATATTGCTATTTTTCGATAAAATTTCGTTGGCGTTCCAACTGCGTGCAAGAAGAAACCCGCGCCTGACAAGTCTAATCTTTTTCTTACATCTCCAGGAAAATTGATTGGTGAATTTTTAAATGCCGTATAGCCTGAAACAAAATCGGAAATATATTCCACCCGATAATCATTTCCATCTGATATATCTGTTGTAAAAATCGGATTATTATCCTTCAAATTCTTCACCAGCTCAACACCTTCTTGTGCTAGTTCAGAAGCAATGACTTGATTCTTAGCATTAATTGAATTTTTAATATTATTGGTCATCAAAACAGCTGCTGTCGAGGTGCCAACAGACAAAATCATCAATGTGAACAGAACCTCCACCAATGAAAATCCTTTTTTCATTGACCGAAAAGTTGGTTTTGTTAAAATTTTTATTTTATTTTTTTTCATTTTTTTATTTTATGGACAAACAGCATTCTTTGTTTCGAGAATGCGTCCATTCTTATACACACACACCAAATTTGTTTTGGTGCCGTCTCTTGATTTTATTAATATACCTGGTTCTGCGCCAAAAAAAGGAAGATCTGTTGAAACCGTTGCTTGTGGAGGAGTGAATTTCACATAATAATCGACGTTTTCAGATAGCATAACATCTCTATAATTCACAAATTTTTTTCCGATATTAAAATCCTGACTACTGCCAGGAATCAATTGTTTTATGGGAACAGTGCAATCATAGTAACTTATTTTATATGCATATTCCATTGAATTGTTTGCTTTAGTATTGAACCGCATTTCGCAAGCAATTGTGTCGGCAATTCCATCAGCATTGGTATCGAAACTTTTTCCACTCAGAGCTTCATTTTGCAGAGCGCGCAGCTGCGCCGCAACTTGCCTAGCACCAGTTTCCACATCATAAGCCGGCTTGCTCTCATTTCTATTTACAAGTAACACTGCTGCCATAATAATCATAATCGCCATCACGGTTAAAAGTTCCACAAGAGAAAAACCCTGCTTCGTCGACAGATAAAAATTCTTAAATTTTAAAAACTTATAATCCATAATTAATTGCTGACTGTTTATATTTTTTGTGTTTTTCAAAACCACTAGAAAAATAAGTAGCGCAAATAAGGAAATATTTGTGGCAAAATAACTACTAAAAAAGTTCCAGTAATTAAAAAAGGTGCAAAAGGAACCTGACTTTTCATTGTTTTCTTACTAACAACAATAAGCCCAACACTAACCAGTGCGCCAATTGTAAATGAAAGCATTAGTGCCACAATTACATTGGGCCAGCCAACAACAAGGCCTACCAAAAGTCCCAGATAAGCATCACCATATCCCATCCAAGTTTCTTTGGAATATGCAGCCAGCGCGTAGAAAAATCCCCCCGCCACCAGTCCGCCAACAATCCCAGAAATCAGCTGCAAATCCAAAATAGAAGCAGCATTGCCAAAATTTTGCCAATCAGCAAAAAGAAAATATGCCAAACTCACTCCAACACCTAGCCACAAAACAAGCATTGGGATTTCCATATATTTGAAATCATACACAAAGATAACCATCAAAATGGAAAAGATTACCAAATAATAAGCTGTCAGCGTCCAACTTGCAAAATCAAAAGAATGGAAAAAATAATTTCCAATCAATGCAAAAATAATGCCCGTGACCACCTCAACGATTGGATATTGCCAGGAGATTTTTTCCCCACAATCACGACAACGCGCACTGAGCAAAATAAAACTAAGGAGTGGCACATTATCAAACCAGCGTACCTTTTTGCTGCAGTGAGGACAATGAGAACGTTCCATCAACGATTCCACTGCATTTAGCCGATACACGACCGCATTCAAAAAGCTTCCAATAATAAGACCAAGCAGTAAGAATATAATTATCATAAAAAATTAAACCTGCAACTTGTTGTCAGTTGTCAGTTATTAATTGTTAGTTGATTACATTTTACCATAAAAACAAAGAACTTGCCAGCAACCAACTGCGACAAGTTCATAAAATTGCAAGATTAAAAAATTTTCTAGCAACCAGATGGAAAACCGTTATTTGCGGGAAGTGATTGAGGGGTGGTCAAATTTACAGCTCCATAATACAGACCTAGCGCGCTTATAGTATAAATACTGTCACAGGCGCTCTGTGGATGATTTGTAATTCGCACATTGATTGACTGAATTGCCGCATTACAAGAACCGGAAACTCCATATGTCACATCAGCATCATTTGGCAATTTTAATTGTCGACCCTGATGCAAAACCGCCCCGATAGCGGTATTACAAATATCCGAGCCAGGCGTCGTTTGAAGCACATTAGCGGTATTTGAACAGCAAAGTGCAACTGCTGCTTTCAAACTGGTCAAGCTTTGCTTGGTCGCTGCGGCAACGGCCTTGTTTCTTGCATTACTTGTGCTCACCAAGATAACTCCTGCCAAAATACCAATAATTGCAATCGCAATCAAAAGCTCAATCAAAGTGAAACCCCTCTCACTGACAAAGATATTTTTCTTATTTTTTTCTGTTTTCATTTTTATTTTTTAAATATAAAATATTGATACACTTAAATTACATTATACTGTCTTTTTATTTTTCTGCATAATCAATATTAATCAATTTATATCACATTCACTTTCCTTTTCAAACAAAAAAGAGCCCGGAAAGGCTCTTTTTTACAATTTTTGCAATTAAGATATTTTATAATTTGCCAATGAAAAAAATTAGCAAATAAAAAAATAAATTATGGACAGGTTGTTGTCATAGAAACCTGCGTAACACTTGCGGTGCAATTATTAAGGTCAGCAGAAGCAGCTGTCAAGGTAAGAGGAGTTGCATCAGTGCAATCATAACCAGCATCAGCAGGTGCTGGGGTTGATGTAACTGCAGCAGGAAAAACCATTGTCCCAGAATCTGCAGCCACATATGCTCCTGACGCACATCCCATTACCAAACCAGCTTTTACACTAGCAGCAAATGATTTGAATTTAGCTGAACTAGCTTTTGTTCTTGCGCTAGAGGTGCTTACCAAAATAACTCCTGCCAAAATACCAATGATTGCGATCACAATCAAAAGTTCAATCAATGTGAAACCTTTTTTCATATTTTTATTTTTTATAATATTATATTTATCTGTTTTGCTAAAAAATCGACCTTTCTCTTTAGCATATATTTAAACTCACACTCAAGCTAACAAAAAATTATGATTTCACTTCGGTACATTCATTGGTGGCATAACTGCAAGTTATTGTGCTCAAATCTGGAGATGCACCCTTAGTTGCAGTAAATATATAGGTACCAGCCGATAAAGTATTAGTTGGCGCTTGATACGTGTATCCAGTTTTTGTATTTATATCTGGCCATCTAACAAAATGACCTGCCGCAGGTGTATTTGGGACACAAGCATCACTACTCGTACTGATACAGCAGACATATGTTCCAGTTGTGGAGTTGCCAGTTGGAACAGCAGCCCTAATAGCTTTTCCATTATCATCCGCACAAGTTACGAGCTCCGGAAGCAAACTGGACATTGTCGTGATTGCAGAGGCTGTTTTGGCTTTATCTACTCCGCTTCTGCTACTTACCAAAACTACTGAAGACAAAATACCGATAATTGCAATCACAATCAAAAGCTCGATCAACGTGAAAGCCTTTTGAAATGTAATTTTATTTTCTTTATTCATCATAAAACAATTATAGCACAATATTTAATTTTTTTGAACAAAATTGCAAATCCATACTTTATGAACTTTACGAACCTTAAAACTTTATAAACTTTCTTACATTTGTCCTGCCATATTATATATCGGCATCAAAATTGCAAAAACCAAAATCCCCACACCCAGCCCCAAGAAAGTAATCAATATCGGTTCAAGCATTGTAGAAAGATTGCGAGTGATGCGATCTGTCTCCTGATTATAAAAGACTGACATATGCCTCAAAACTTCACTGATTTTTCCTGCATCTTCGCCGATTTTAACCATTTGTGAAACGATTGGCGGAAAATGCTCTGAGCGCGCAAAAACACTACTCATTGCTCCACCTGACTTTACCTCATCAGCTGCGCGCAAGATAACAGCTTCATAAGCTGTGCTATTAACTACCTCGCCCACAATAACCAGGGCCCTGACAATTGGAATTCCTCCGTCCAGCAGCACTGAAAGATTTTCAGAAAAGCGAGAAATATAAACGTATTGAAAAAGCTTCCCAACTATTGGTATTTTCATCTTAATAACATCCCATTCTTTTTTTCCATCTTCAGTTTTGACATAATAAATAATTCCGCCAATTGTGGCGATGATTGCCAATCCCACAAACCACCAATAAACACTCATAAAATCCCCAATCCTCATTAATGCTGTCGTATACCAAGGAATCGCCACGTTCATATCCTTAAAAATGCTGGTCAATTTTGGCAAAACAACCGTAAAGACAATAAATCCAATAATAAGAGCTGCCGACAAAACAAAAACTGGATAAAACAACGCCCCCCTTATTTTTGAATTTAATTCATAATTTTTTTCGGTATTCTCAGCCAAAAACAAAATACTGCGTTGCAAGTTTCCAGAAAGCTCACCAGCCTTAACCATACTCACGGCTAAGTTTTCAAAAACCTCTGGATGCTTAGACATTGCCTCAGAAAAAGGCAGCCCATCTTCAATATCGCTAAGCATTTCATTTATGATTATCCTGAAAAAAGCATTTTCTGTTTGATCACCAACAGCCTGCAAGGAAGAAATGATTGAAACCTTCGCCTCAATCAATGTTGCAAGTTGTCGAAAAAAAACTGACAACTCCCTCATACTTACACCCTCCCAGATGTGCTGCAAGTCTTTCATTATAGCGGAAACTTCTTCTTGTTTTTCAATCTTAAGTGGAATATACCCCTTCTCTTGAAGCATTGCCACCGCCGCATCACTATTAATAGCCTCCATTCTGCCATTGATAACTTCTCCGCCTGAATTTTTTGCTTGAAATAAAAATTTCATAGTATATATTAACTTACAACTTACAACTAACTACTTACAACTAACTACTGACTACTAACTTTGAAAATCAGAATATACCCGCCACTCCAGAAATCTGAATTTATTCATTGTTGTAAGTTGTTAGTTGTGGGTTGTTTGTTTTGAATTATTTCTTCGAAATCAGCATCTGCAAGTATTCCTCATTTTTTGAATATACAAGTGCGTCATCCATAGTCACCAATCCTCTTTGAATCAAGTCTGCCAATGATTTATCCAGGGAAACCATTCCCTCCCTAAGACTTGTTTCAATAACACTATCAATCTGATATGATTTATTTTCTCGAATCAAATTTTCAACCGCGTGGTTATTCATCATAATTTCCATCGCCGGAATTCGTCCACCTCCAACTTTTGGAACAAGACGCTGAGAAACAACTCCCAAAAGTACACTTGCGAGTTGAGAACGAACTTGATTTTGTTGATGCGCAGGAAAAACGTCCACGATTCTATCAACTGTTTGCGAAGTATCGTTTGTGTGCAATGTTGCCAAAATCAAATGCCCCGTTTCCGCAGCCGTCATAGCTGTACTGATGGTATCCAAATCACGAAGCTCGCCAATAAGCACCACATTTGCATCCTCACGAAAAACACTGCGCAATCCATCTGGAAATGTTTTTGTGTCCCTGCCAATCTCGCGCTGGTTTATTATGCACCTGTCCTGTTCATAGATATATTCAATTGGATCTTCAATTGTGATTATGTGCTTGTCTTCATTATGATTAATAAAATCAATCAATGCAGAAAGTGTTGTTGATTTTCCATGGCCAACCGGTCCAGTCACCAAAAGGAGTCCCTGAGTGTTTTTTGTAAAATCATATAATATTGGCGGGAGACCCAATTCCTCCAAGGTGCGAACACTTCCAGATACCATACGCATAGCAACACTAAGATTGCCTTGCTGATAAAAAACATTGGTTCGAAATCGAGCTTTGTCCTCAAAATTATATGAAAAATCAACCTGACCATCAGCGATCAATTTTTTCTTATTCTCTTCGCTTGTAAGCGCATCACTAAGTGCCTGGGTATCCTCAGCTGATAAGATGGCCTCTTGTGTCAAAGGATACAATTTTCCATCCAATCTAAGAGTCGGATAACGCCCAACAACCAGATGCAAATCAGAGGCATTTTGTTGAGCAACTAAACGCAAAAGGCTTTTTATTCTTTGTTCACTGTGTAATGTTGACATTTTTTCTTGTCCTGTTAAATTCGCACTTAGCGATCATTCAACTAGGATAAATTTTTATTTTTGTTATATATTTTGTCTGTCGCTCACCAGCAAAGAAGGGTTTTTTGCATTTTGAAACAGCTCAGCCCAAACAAGTTATCAATTTATATGTATTATACTAAATTTTTAAATATTCAGCAAAGCATTAACCTTGCGTACAACTTCCGATGGAGTGAAATGAGATTTGATTAAATATTCATTAACACCATATTCAGCACCCTCAGTAATTTTTTCTTTTTCTGAGATATTAGTAAGCATTATAATTGGAATATTTTTCAGCGCATCGTTTTCTTTTATTTTTTTCAAAACCTCCATACCACCCATATATGGCATTATAATGTCCAACAAAATAATATCAGGAGTTAATTGTTCCAACTTTTTTATTGCCTCAAGTCCATTTTCAGCAATAATAACCTCAAAACCATCCTGAGAGAATTTTACCTGATAAATATCCCTGATAAAGGCATCATCCTCAACAATCAATATCTTTTTAGCATCCATATATTTTTACTTTATAAACTTTATAAACCTTATGAACTTTATGAACTTTTTACCATTTACTTATCATCCTCCACTTCTCCTCCAATACTCTTGCTTCCCTCAGTCACCCGCTCAACTTCTTCCAATGTTGTTAGTCCAAGCAGCACTTTGAGCACACCATCTTGCTTAATTGTAATCATTCCCTGCCTATTTGCATATTGTTGAACTTCAACCTCCGATCCATTGTGCTCAGAAATTATTTCTTTCATTTCCTTATCTATCTCAAGCGCTTCAAAAATTGCAATACGCCCTCTGTATCCAGTTTCGCCACATACTTCACATCCCCTGCCTTTATAAATATGAAATCCGTCATCAAGATTCAATTTGTATTTTTGAACCTCTTCACTTGGCAACCCCTCCACTTGACCACGAATATATTCCAAAACCGTTGAAGGAATTGTTATTTCCTCTCTGCATTCACTGCAAATCCTGCGCACAAGTCTTTGCGCTCCCACCACCCGCAATGAAGATGCTAATAAAAAGGCTTCGATTCCCATATCAACTAATCGCGGAATTGCACCTATAGAACTATTCGTATGCAAAGTAGAAAGCACCAAATGTCCCGTTAATGCAGCATGAATTGTTAGCTCTGCTGTTTCACTATCACGAATTTCTCCCACCATAATCACATTAGGATCTTGACGTAAAATACTACGAAGACCACTAGCAAAAGTATAGCCTATTTCCGGATTTATCTGACTTTGGTTTATACCTGAAATGGAATATTCAACAGGATCCTCCAATGTTATTATATTTCTCTCTTCCTTATTTAAGATATCCAAACAAGCATACAATGTTGTTGATTTTCCACTACCGGTAGGACCAGTCATTAGAATAATCCCAAATGGCTCCTTAATATTTCGCAAAAGAATTTCTTTTCCTTTTCCCATAAGACCCATACTATCCAAATCTATAACTTTGTTGCCTGTATCCAAAAGACGCAGCACAACCTTTTCTCCATCAATAACAGGAAGTGTTGATACACGAAAATCAACAGGATGGCCGCCTTCTTTGATCTTAAATCTTCCATCCTGAGGCTTTCTTTTTTCATCTATTTTCAAATTGGAAAGAATTTTTATTCTTGACACAACAGCGCGCCCAACTTCTTTAGGAATGGAAAGTGAAGCAAACAACACACCATCAACCCTGAATCGAACGCGGTATTCTTTCGTTCCAAACGGCTCAATATGAATATCACTAGCCTTCCCATCAATTGCATGCCTAATCACAACACTCAAAAGTTTTGTAACTGGTGCCGATTGCAAACCACCCTCAATAACTTTTGCATCTCCAGCTTCAGCTGACGACAAATCTATATCATCAACATTATCCGCTTGCAATGAATCCATTGCTTCTTCAATAGCTTTTTCAGCACCGCCCTCGTATTGCGCCACCATTTTCTGAAAAACATTTTCCGAAATCAAATACAAGTCAAATTCAAGCTTTCTTTTTTCCGAGATAAAACGCAGAATATTCAGAGCATTAGTATCACGTGGATCAACAATACCAACCTTAACAATTGTCCCACTTATTTCAAATGCGACAATCTTATTTTGCCTCGCAATGTCCTCGGAAATAACAGAAAGAACTTCAGGGTCCACAATAGGCGCATCCTGAAGATATGGAATATTTAATTCAGTCGCCCTTTCTATGAGCATATTCGATTCTGAAGGCTCCGAGTTTGATACAGCCACCGAACTTACGGTACTTTTTTTCAATATTTTTTTATGCATTATAAAAAATCCAATAAATCAATTAATAACAAAAGGATTTATTTTTCCCTTAACCACAGTATTATCTCCAATTGTCTGAGATTTTTGTGAGACATACATTTTTAAGGTAGAAATTGTTTCATCATCTAAGCCCTCATTAATTTTTTCGACTTGCTGACTATCAACTTTAGCAAGACCAAGGTATCCAAAATTCACATCAATATCAGCCAAAAGAATCGTAGCGGAAGTCTCAGCGGTTGCGGCTTCATCTTTTTGCTTTACAATATTTACAGATTTAATTGTGTTAAAAACAGGCATTCGCTGTAAATTATCAAGAAAAATTCTTATTTTATCATAATCACCTACCAATGAAATTTTGACCGATATAGATTGCATTTTGTTTACTTTATTCAAAACTTGCTGTCCAGTCATTGGATCAATCATAAAGGATTCCAATTCATCAGAAGAAATACCAGTCACTGAATTATTTGTAGGAACAGACGTATCCTTTGCATCACTTAGGGATATATTTACAAGTGACACATTTGCATCACTGGCCAGATAATTAATTCCGCTAATAATTCTTTCTTCTGCTTTATTCTCTGGCAAATAGCTACTAACTATACTTTCGCCATCCGCATTGTCGGAAATTTTTTTTCCAATTGATTCAATTGCCAGCCGTTTTTCTCCAATAGCTTTCAATTCAGTATTTGCCGCAAGTAATTCTTCATTTACTTTTTTAACATTACTAATTTCTGGCCATATGAAGCCAGCAAAAATAGCCAACGAAATTACCAACACGATAGGAAAGAAAAGAAATTTTAATCGCATTTGTTTTTCATCCAAAATCTTGTTTGAAAAGCAAGAACTGGGATGCACTATTTAAAAAAATTATTATTCAACAAATAAATCATTTTACTACAGCAGAAGATAAGTACCCTATAACGTAATGCCGCACATCGAATCATTTTTTAATCTTCATATCAACACTACAAGCTATGATATTTTCATTGCGGATAATACTTGAAAGCGCTACGTCAGTAAAATAATCAGACTTTTTAAAATTAAGAATTTGCTTGGCCACATCGTTAAAATTATTTGCATCAAATGAAACGACAATTTTCTCAGTATCATATTTAAAATCAGTAACTACAATATTTGCATCAAGATCACCGCCAAGATGATCCAAAAGTTTAGTCATCTCCAAGCGAGCAATGTTCCCATCGCTCAACTGAAGATTGTTTTTTATTTCGCTTAAACGCACTTGCATATCCACAACCCGTTCAAGACTTTTTAATCCAATAAGCTTATCATTTTCAGCTAAAACAGATTCTCTTAAGGCTTTATTTCTTCCTTCCGCAAAAGGCACATAAATTTTTAGCCCAAAAAGAATCAACAAGATGATGATTAAAATTCCCAGTGAGAAAAAAAATCCACCATTTCCATTTTTCACAGAAAAACGTTCCGGCTCCGCTTGTTGACTTTGACGCAAATTTATAGTAGTCATTTTTTCTTGCCCCGTTAACCCTGTTAAATTTCCGCAGGACGGAACCTATTTAACTGGGTAAAATTCGCTTTTGGCGACTATTTAACTGGGGTGCCTTTTTATTTTTATTAAGACCAGTTTTATATTTTGTTGTTTTATTCCCGCCTGTACTCCTCCACCCCTCGCAGAGCAAGACCCAGCGCAACAGAAAAAGAAGCTCCGAGTTGCCCAATCAATGGCTTTACATTATCATTAGATGAAATTCTTCTCCAAGGATTACCAAGTACAACAGGCATATCAAGCGAACGTGAGAAATACTCCTCAAGTCCTTTCATTTTTGATGTTCCACCCGAAAGAAAAACGCTGTCAATCCGCAAATCTTTATTTTTTTCTTTATGAGCATTTATTATTCGCTTTGATTCGCTGGCAATAAGTTCCAAAACAGGAACAATTAACGCGCTTTCCTTGCTATTAATAAGATCCTTATCGCCCTTTTTGAAAGTTTCTGCACGTTGCCTTGAAATACGCATACTGTCGCTAATAGCAGTTGTAATCTCATTTCCACCAGCATCAATATTGCGATTAACACTCACCACACCTTTTTCCAATAAGATAATATTGGTTGCTCGCGAACCTATATCGATAATAAAAAAATTGCCAACATCATCGCCCACCAGCGAGCGCGCAATCGAGAAAGTTTCAAGTTCAATAGCGTTAACCTCAAAATTCACGCCGGAAACAAGCCTGTCGTAATGCTCAATGTCTTTTTTTGGTGCAGCCACAAGAAGCACTTTTATTCTTTTCCCTCCATCCTTTCCTATGTTTTGTGCAAGTGTTTTGCCAGCTTCAATATGCTCGATAACTTCCCAACTCATAGCAACTTCATCAAGCGAGCTCGGAATATATTTATGCGCCTCAAATTGAATGGCTCTTGCAAGCTCATCCTGTCGCATATCCGGCAAATCAATGATTGTTATTAGTCCGCTAAAACCTGGGATGGAAACGTATGCCTGCGAACCCTTCTTCAGCTTCATCTTTGCAACCAAACCTTTCAACGCAGCATTAAGTTTTTGTTCATATGAAGAAATGCTTGCACCATTCGGTTGCCCACCTTGACCATCCCAATCCAAATCCACAATTCCATAGTTTTCCAATTTGGCTTTTTGATTTTCATAAGAAAGCTCCACAACCTTAATTGACGATGTTCCAAAATCGATACCAATAAAATGATTTCTTCTTTTTTTTAAAAATTCCAACATTTTTGTATTTGTATTAAACTTAAATTTGTAATGTCATTAGGCACATTACAAATTAAAAATATTTCCAATAGAAAACAGAACTTACTATTATCATAACATATTTTTAAAAAACAAACAATCTAATTTCAATTTATCCACAACCTAATTTTAGTTAACTAGTCACTTGGTTGTTTGATTGAATAGCTCTAGCGTGGAATTATCTAATTAACAAATTATTTATGTTTATCCAAGAAATACATAAATTCATTCTAGATATATTATTTCCCGTGCGTTGCATCGCTTGCAAGAAAGAGGGCTTCTGGCTGTGCGAAGCTTGTTTTTTACGTATCAAAACTAAAGAAGAACATTTTTGTGGAATATGCGAGAAAATGATCACACCGGCTGGACGCACCTGCTTTGCTTGCAAAAATATATCTTCCAAACAAGCAGGAAGAAATTCGTTGGATGCTTTGATTGTTGCTTCAAGCTATGCACAATTTCCAATTGCAAGCGCAATCCATCTTTTCAAATATCGTCTTATAGCAGATCTGCACATCCCATTTGGAAAATTGCTTACCAGCGCGCTACAAAAAACTGAACTTCCCTTGCCTGATATCATCGTGTCTGTTCCACTACACAAGAGAAGGCTTCGCTGGCGAGGATTCAATCAATCAGCTTTGCTGGGTCAATATCTGGCAAACAACTTATTACCTCAAGATATTATCTTATTTGACGAAAACATTCTTATTCGCAATCGTTACACTTTGCCGCAAATGGGGATAACCGATTATAGTTCTCGCAAACAAAACATAGCAGGCGCTTTTTCGCTCTCCCCCAATGCTGATGTCAAAAACAAAACAATTTTATTGGTAGACGATGTTGCAACCACTGGCTGGACCCTTTTTGAATGCGCGCGCATTCTCAAGAAAGGCGGCGCCAAAGAAGTTTTTGCAATTGTGATAGCGCGGCAAGAAACGAAATCATAGAACAAATAATGGGCAACAGACGACATACAACAAATAACAAGTAACACACAACTTTAGATAAATAAACAGATATTGAGTCATTTTGCCGTTGAGAAAATTATATGGCCGTTTTTATCTTCAATTAAGCCATATTTAACACTACCCTTTACAAAATCAATAAAAAGTGCTATACTTATAGGTTCTTTGAAATACACTCTCCGAGGAGGATGCTATGAATTTTACACTTTTAGGAAAACTGATTTGGGCAATCCAAACTCAAATCAATGCCGCAAAAAAAGAGTGCAGAAAATATGACTTCCAGGAAACAAAAAGACACATTCTGGATGTGTACAAGAACGAAGTTGGGGCGGATCGAGATCTTTACAGCAAAGCTATCTCGAGCCACTTTGGCAAACTTGGCGCGCAAGCATTGAAAATGAAACGCCAGGAAATCAAAAAACTTATTGCTGTTCTCAAAAAGATTGAGCAGCAAAAAATTATTCGGGAAGCCGAAGAGTTTTGGCTGCAGGAAAAGATACGCTCAGGGAGTGTGGAACTCTCCCCTGAGGGCGACATCTGTCTGCTGGAAGATGAAGCAGAAGATTAAACCATTGAGGATATTGCGATCTCGCAATATCCTCTTTTTTATTTATTTTATTCAACCACAACTCCCGCCTCAACAAGTGCGTGATAATGCTCCGATTTGCTGCGAAGCAGATATTCAATAACCTTTCCTCTTATGGGCATATTTTTAAGCCCGTTTTTTTGTGCAAATTTTTCAATTTTTTCCAAAGCGTCAGCCATCTGTTTTTTTTCCTCCACCAACAATTCTATCTCGACTATATTATAAGTGCTTTTGTCATCATAAACCACGCTATCAAGATCAATAACAAATCCTTCTTTTTTGTATTTTTTTCTTGTTGTGACGCAATTGCAAAAAGGTTTATAACCAAAAGCATTGATATCACTTTCAAAATCATTTATTGTCGCAATAGCAAAAATTTCCCTGATTTTTTCTTCCCCTTCAATTTCCTGATATTGCTGCGAAAAATTTTTATCCCCCAAATGCATCGGCAATTTCAATTCAAAATCATTCCCCCTTTTTCTCAGCCAAATATCATTTTTGGTCAGTGCAAATTCAGGCGTGTCGTAATATGTATCGGTGAAAGTTTTTTCACTGACAAAATCCGCATCGCCAACAAGATGCGCAATGTCACTTTCAGAAAGTATAAATTTTTTTTCTACTTCGAACATAGGGGCAGCTTTTTAGGTTTTAGCTTATTAGCTTTTTAGAAAAACACGAGAGTGAAAAATCTTTTAACCTTACATTTTGTGACAGATCTCGGCGATCGCAGAGATGTGTCATAATTTTTATTTTCACATTTTCATCACATTCGCTGTCCAAAATCGCGACCATGGAATTGGGCTTCCTCCTCTTCGGCTGGCGGAGCCACATTGAATTTCACAAAAGTCACGCGCGAACCGACATATACATCGCTTTCATCAACTTCCTCTATTCTTCCCTTTCTGTCCTTTTCATATGTCACACCCTTGGACTCAACCATAAAATCATCAGCATATTCAATAGCTTCCTTCATTCCATAATTTCCACCAACATTCAAACTAATCTCTTTTTCCTCGCTGCCAAGGTCATCAATCACAATTTTTATTTTTTCATCGTCAAAAATCGCCGTCACTTTTCCATCACTTTTACCATCGCCCAAAGAATTTTTAACAAGTTCAACAAAATAATTTCCAACTGCATACAATTTTCCCGGCGTTGCCGGCGTGCCTGACTCTTTGGAAATTTCCTTCCACCAAGCTAAGACCATCATTGGAATCAAACTTACCTGCTCCGCTTTAATTTCCAAACTTCTTTCAAAAATTTCCATTTTATTTATGGTTAGTAATTAGTAGCAAGTGCCTTACTTTAAAAACTTTATGAACTTTACAAACTTAAATATTTTCATACACCAATTCCTCATTTCTGATTGAATCTTTAATCACTTCAATAACCCTGCCAAAAACTTGGAAATTTCGCTTCATAATGATCGGTCGATATTGTGGATCTTGGCTCATTGGCGAAAGAATCACAGCGTTGGGAGAAAAATTGATTTGTTTGATAAGTGCCATTCCCTCCACCACCGCCACCACTTTGTCCTTTTGTCTAATGTCAGTTGTGATTTCAGTCAGCACCAAATCGCCAGTTTCAATGCCGGCATCAATCATTGATTCTCCCATCGCGCGAAAGACAACCACGTTTTCAGGTTTGGTGCCCGCCAAAAAATCACGATCCAGAGTGATGAATTCATCAAAAGCTTGCTCAGCAAAAACATTCATATTGTCGCAGCCCGCAGCGCTCACAACTGGCAATGTTACAGTTTGAAGTGCGCTGCCACTTGGCGACACCAACCGAATTCCCCTGCTTTGATGATGACAGCGAATGATGAGTCCTTTTTTCTCTAAACTTTCGAGATATTGCGTGACGGTTCGCAATGAGGAAACTCCGAGAAATTTTGCCAGCTCAGAAATTGTTGGAGAAGCATTGCTTTCTATAAGAAAATCACGTATATAATCAAATACTCGTTTTTGTTTTGACGTTAAAGTTGAAGATTTTTTTGACATCATTTGCCCATTATACATTTTTTATGTTTATGTAACAATACTTAAGTTGTACACACAATATACACAACTGTGCAAAAGTCTGTGCATAACTGATTAATCGCCCCCTTGAGCCATAAGAACACCTATCTTTTTTCAATATCGTGCAATGAAAACGTAAAATACCTCAATGTTGTGCATAACTCCTATACACAACATACACAAAAATAGACCAGAAAAAGTGAAATACTGCTTCTATGAGATTGTAGTAAATACACTGTGCAAAAACGCAGTTCCTTAAAAAATATACAATGAGGCTTTAAGAAGCCCAAAAACAAAAAATGGAGGGTAACGAAAATGAATCAACGAATGAGGGTTTTGGTGACTGAGGATGATTCAAAGACACGGGAGTTTCTTGGGTCAATGCTGAGCCATAAAGGCTACAGCGTGACGTATGCCGGCAACGGAGAGGAGGCATTAGAAATCATCAAGGAGCAAGACTTTGGGGCCATCCTTATGGATATAATGATGCCTGGCTTGAATGGTGAAGAAACAGCGTGGACATTGAAAGGTTATCTTAAAAATAGAACGCCCATCATCGCGGTCACTGCTCTACAGATGAACCCAAGCTTGTTGATAAAACTAGGCATAAAAGAACTAGTTCCAAAACCAATAATGGCCAACCGCTTATTTGAAGCAATTGAAAGAGTTACCAAGGTTGCAATGTCATCGCGTATTGCCTGCGCCTAAACACAAAAAAGAAAACGATTTTCAAGGCTCACACTAACAGTGTGAGCCTTTTAATATCTTAGTCTGGAAATTTATATTTGCCTTCTTTGTATTACGATTAGTTATTTAAAAATAGCATAATCTAAAATTCAAAAATGGAGGTGTAATTTATGTTGCCAGCAGAAACAAGAGCGCCAACATTGAGAATTTTGCTTGCAGAAGACGAAATTGATTGCACAAAAATTATTCAAGGAGTCCTTGAAAAATTGGGATATACAGTTACCTGCTGCACAGATGGGAGTGATGCGCTCAACGCCCTGAAAAATTTACCTTTTGACCTGGCAATATTGGATATTAAAATGCCCAAGATTAATGGGGTTGAAATTGTCAAAATTGTTCAAGAATTGAACAAAAATTTACCCATAATTCTTATGAGTGGATTATCCAAAGATGAAATCGCAGGAATTTTATCACAATTAAGCACTCCCAAATTGTATTGCATTAGCAAACCAATCCTTATAATTGATTTGATTAAAAAAATAGATTCCATATTTGGTTTCAATAGACCAAAAGATTTTTTCAAATAAAAAAACAAAGCGATATAAAGCAATACAAAAAACAGCCTCGCGAAAAAATTCGCCAGACTGTTTTTAACTTATTACCGTAATTTTGCAATCAAAAACAATTCCAAACTAACCATATCATTAACCAAATGCATTCCAAGCTTTTCAAAAAATTTCTCGCTGCCATAATGCACATCCCAGAGAGTCCGATCAAAATCAAAATGCGCTTGCCCATTAATAACCCCGTCTTCCATTGGCACAATCATTGCCGGAAATTCAATCGGATTAGCAAGCTCCTTTATAGTTAAAAGCCCACTGATAATGAAATTAGGTGTTCCAGCGCGTGCAGCCTTTATTTTTTCCACCGAGTCAAATTTAAATAATGCCTCAGGATAATTTTCCACATCAAAAAAATCTGATGATTTGAGATGTGTTTCCAGCACACTTCTCAATGCATCGTCTTTTAAATCATCATCCTTAATTGTTGTCATATCCAAAACAATATCACCGCCAACAATATTTTTATCTTTCACAATAAGACCACCAGATTTGATTGTTATTTTCCCGTGATGGGCGTATTTTGCATTGCGTCCAATCCAGCCAACCACGCTGTTCTCTGTGTCTATCTCATATTTCCCATCAATAATTATTGGAATTTCAACAACGTTGCCTTTTTCAATCGGATATCCTACGGCTTCCCACTTAGCTAGTCCGCCAGAAAATTCAAAAACATTTTCATAGCCGGCTTTTTTAAGTTTTATCGCAGCATCAGTTGTGGAGAGGGAATCCTCACTTTCGTTGTAAACAACTATTGTTTTCCTCTTATTGTCAGTGAGCTTTTCAACATATTCCAAGAAAATAACTTCATACACTGGAGCACTAACGGCTCCAGCTATATGCTTTTCATTGTAATATTCCGGCGGCAAGACATCAATCAATAGAAAATCTTTTTTTTTATCCAGCCAAGCTTTAAGCTCCTGCGCTGAGATTTCAACTGTTTTCATAAAATTATATTTAAACTTGTTTCCATTTCTTAATATCTTTTATTAATACCTTTTTTGAAACATTTTATTCTGCACAAAAAAAACCGCTTGCGCGGTTTTTTAAAACAATTTTTATCAACATTATGCCACCGTCTGCACTTCGACATTTTCAGCTACCCTGCCAATACCGCAGCATTTTTTCATAATTAAAAATGCGACAATCAGTAAAATTATATTCATCAAAAATGGCAACTGCACATTTTTTTCAAAAAGCGCCCCAGCCAGCAGCGGACCAACTATCATAGAAGCAGACATTATTGAGGCCATAACACCCATAACCTCTCCTCTTCGCATTTGTCCCGCTGCTCCTGCAATTCCGCTCGACATCACAACTCGCAGTGTTGATTGTCCAAGAGTGGTGAGAAATATTCCGATTGCAAACAAAGGCAGAATTTTAAGATCGGCAAACACAAATCCTAGCGACATAACGACAAAAAACCAGATTTCCAAATCAACTTCCTTGAAATATTTGAGCCAAATTTTTTTCAGCGCAAAAGTTTGGTTAATGACCAACACCACACCCATACCGGTAAAGAGATATCCTGTTGCCACGGCCGAAAAGCCAAACACTGATTTTGTGAAAAGGGCAAAGATGGATTGCATTCCAGCAAAAGCCACTCCAAACAAAAACCAGGACAAATAACGACCTCGAAGTTTTTCATCTCTCACTGCATTTATAAGTGGAGTTAGCGGGTTAATGGGAATTCTTTTTTGCATCGCCTCGCGATTGTTATGTGTTTCAGACAGAAAAAAATATGCACCAATAGCATTTAACATTGCCAAAACTCCCACAAACCAAAATGGAAGCGCAGGAGAAATCGCACTTAATATTACACCGATAGCAGGTCCCACAATAAAGCCTATTCCAAAAACAGCCCCGATCATTCCCAAATTAGTTGTTCGCTCTTTATCAGATTTAGCAATGTCAACCAAATAACTTTGCGCAATTGGGAAATTTCCAGCAGCCATCCCATCAATAATTCTGCCCAAAAACAAGACCCACACGGCATTTGCTGAAGCAAATACAAACCAACCAATGGCAGTGCTTATGATGCTGATAATCAACACGGGTCGGCGTCCAATTTTATCTGATAATGCTCCCAAAAACGGTCCACTGACAAAAGAAAAAAGTGCGAAAGAAGAAAAAAGCAGTGTCACCACAAAAGACGACACACCAAAACTCTCCACATAATATGGCAATACCGGAATAATAATTCCCAAGCCAATCACATCAATCAACACTGTGAGCAAAATGATTATTTTGTCCTTTTGAAATTGCATAAACATAAAATTACTTCGAGATTTATCGCTTTTAAAGAAAAAAAATGTTAACTTCGAGTCAGAATCAATCTTACCATTCAAAAAAAATTTAATCAATACATCTTTTATTGATAAGTTACTTTATTTTAAAAATTTTGACAAAAATGATATTTTATGTTACAAAAGATGTGGCTTCATGTTGTGACTTGTCAAATGACAAGAATCTATTTCGGGGGAGGAAGTATGCCACAGCACTTTGAAAAAGATGTTCCAACAAAAGAAGAAATGGAACAACCACGAAAGTTTACTCGTCTGCTTAGGGAATATATGACCAATCATAAGTTAACCCTCGTGGGCGTGCTTGCTCCAGGCGTGGCTTGCGTGACAGATGCCAAATTGGCAGCAATTCATATTTGCTTTTTGAAAAAACACTGGGAACCAAGAAGACCGCCCAAATTAAAACGTCTCCCATTTAAAGACCCTAAAAAACGTGCACCGTTATCCACCATACCATTTAACGGTTCGATTACTGATGTTATGCAATATGCACAAAGAAGTCTTGTGCCAAGTTGCAGTGCAGAGTGGTTTACACAACCGCAAAAACTTTTTTGCTAATAACAAAAATTAAAACACTCCTCAAGGGGATAAGCACAAAGCTTATCCCCTTTTTAAATTCTCCAAACCACAGCCACCCGTTCGAATCCACTTCCTATGATTTTAAAGACCCATTAAAAATGAGTCTTTAAAAAAATTTGTGCTTCTGGATGAAATTCAAACTTTTTTGAAAAAAATAGAACCCTAAACAGACTCCATCTTATAATTTGCGGAAAGGGAGGGATTTCCGCGTCACTCACTCGCTGCCGCTCACTCATTCCTTACCCAGGGCAGCGATAAATGCTCGTATTCATCGATGCACACTGCGATGTCTTTTTACTGAAAGCCACCTTGTTTAGCTTCTGCGCCCGTTCGAATCCTTTCATTTTCAGATATACAAAACAGAGTCCCTAGAAAAGGACTCCGTTTTGTATAATGCGGAGAAGGAGGGATTCGAACCCTCGAAGGGTTTTACCCCTTGCCACGTTAGCAGTGTGGTTCTTTCGGCCTCTCAGACACTTCTCCGTAAAATTATTCATTTGTGAGGAAGCAGTGGGATTCGAACCCACGATGGGTTTTACCCCATGACAGTTTTCAAGACTGTTTCCTTCAACCTCTCGGACATGCTTCCTTATAAAATTTTACTATTATCCTCTTATTTTTTTAATAATTTTGGGATTACTCGAACCTATTTCTTTTAAATATTTATCTATACTTATCTTGTTGCTCAAATATATATTCTTTTTAGAATTTTTTGTTGGCGTATGCCCCAATATCGTCAAGTACTTTTCTAAAAATTTGAGAATATTCTCATTTTTATTCGTGACTGTAAGTTGCTTATATATATAACTTCCACCCTTGCCTTTAAAATATTTTACACCCACCGAACCTTCCGTATCAAAAAGTCCCCTAACTGTTGCTTTCGCAAATTTAATATCGTTTTCTATCCATGTAGGAATTTTTCTTTTTTTCCCATTGAAACCTAACTTTTTCAAATAATCGCAGACGTTTTTTGACGACAGTTGTATTTCCGCTGTTCCTCTTTTTGGTCGATCTTGAGATGTTGCTAGCGCACCTGGAAATAACTTACGCAATAACTTTTCAACAAAAGTTACATATTCCGCATCAGCAATTCGATTCAAGTACACCTTAACAAAATACTTATTTACGCTGCCATCGCCAAGAAGGATTCCAAACAATTCAGCCAGTTCTTTCGTGTGGCGCTTTGGCAAGATAACATAATTTTTATTGTTCAAATTGGACCTATTCGCACAAATAAGCGAACAGAATTTTTGAGTTTTATATTTTTTGTCGAAATTATTTCCACAAAATTTACACTTTGCATTCATGCTAAAATTATAACATGAAACATTCTACCGTTCAACCGCTCAATGTGCGCCAAAAACAAAATGTGTCCAACAAGATATCTTATGTACCATAACACCCTATTTCGACTTTATTCATCATATCAGCTAGAAACATATTTGTAAATATGCTAGAATTGGATCAGCACTACTTAAATAAATATAAAGAATATGTCATTTGACCTTAGAAATTCCAAACCACTTCATTCAGCAAATATGCCTGCTGAATCCAATGATAACCAACACAACCAAAAAGACCCCGGTGAAGAAAGAGGCGCGGGAAAAATCCTCCACCAATGGAGAGCACCTGAATTTGAAGTATATGAAAAAAGTGCGCGTTGGTATTTTGTTTTTGTTCTTTTTATTGGAGCGATGATTGTGTATGCGCTTTTCACAAACAGCCCTATTATGGCAATTACGTTCATTTTGCTTGGCATTGTTGGCTATATTCACCTGCAAAAAGATCCACGAGTGATTTCTTTCTCTATCACTTCCAAGGGTGTGATTGCCGACAAGGAGATGTACCTATATGAAAATATACATTCTTTTTGGATTTTTTATGATCCACCTCATACCAAAACTATCAGTCTGCATACCAAAGCATCAATGTTACCACTTGTGCACATTCCCCTTCGCGACCAAAATCCTGTGAAATTGCGCGAGCTTTTGATGAAAAATATTCCGGAAATCAAACAAGATCCGGGTTTGATTGACGCGATTGAACGTGTTTTGCATATCTAACCAACTTACAACTAACAACAAATAACGTACGACAAGGGTTCAAGTGTTGCCTTTTTTTGTATTTTGTTGTAAGTTATAAGTTGTTAGTTGTTAGTTGTTAGTTGTGGGTTGTGGGTTGTTAGTCACAAGAGAAGTCCTTGTAGCTCAGTGGATAGAGCGTCTGGTTGCGGTCCAGAAGGTCGCAGGTTCGATTCCTGCCAAGGACACAAATAAATGAAATGAATTTGGGGACTTGGAGTGAGTAAACGATTTCACTCACGTCAGGAATCGAACGCCGGAGCAATTTTCGTCAGCAGACAAAAATGCGAGGCGGTGGCCAGACAAATTTTTGCGTCGGCAAAAATTTAGTCGAGGCCGATTCCTGCCAAGGACACAAAATTTGTCGGAAAATGTCAGGAATTTAAATGTCTTGACATTTTTCGATAAAAGGAGTATAATATAAGGTTGATGTTTTTTCACAATTTTTCAGGTGCTTTGCACCCCACTTCAAGAAATGGAGGACGAAAGATGCACAAAAACAACAGAGGCGCCGATTTGAAGTTAAGACTTGGTTTTGTTAATTTTGACGAATTACCAGACATACCAATAGATCAGCAATATATTATTGCTGCTATTATCAAGGAAGAAATGCGCAAAACCTGCAGTCATGCTCGTCCCGTAGTCCCTTTAGAACCAATGCAGGAGCAAGTAAGTATTGGCAACGGCGATGGCTCAAATGGTGATATTAGCAACCGAGATGAAGATCTTAATGCCCACCAAAGTCATAATGCTTGCCAGACAGTTGCCAATCTGCAACGCAATCTTCAAAAGATTGATGAAGGAACATTTGGGCTTTGCGACAATGAAGATTGTCAGGAGCCAATAGGCGCAGCCAGAATGTTTAATTCCCGCTTTGGTGCAACTCACTGCTTGGGTTGCCAAAGTAAACGAGAAAAAAACAGGACGCGCGGACCCGGGAGAGTGCGCACAGTTGCCTAGGGAAAAATTTCTTGAACAAATTAAAACGGTTTAGATAATTATCAAATTATCTAAACCGTTTTTTTATTTCCCAAAATTATCACTAGATACAAAACATCCATTGAGCTATAATCTAAGTATGGATTTTTTGAAAATAAAATTGGAAAAACTGCCGCGCATAGGAATAAAATATGGTGCGATTTTAAAAAAACTCAACATTGAAACTGTAGAGGATTTTTTGCTGCACTTCCCTTTTCGCTATGAGGATTATTCTGAGCGAATTTTGATTGAAAATCTTGCCGCTGGTGAAACAGCAACTGTGATGGGAGAAGTTGTGCAAAGTAAATTAGTGCGCACTTGGAAAAAGAAAATGATGATCACAGAGTGTTTTGTGAGCGATGAAACTGGCACTGTGAGAGCTGTGTGGTTCAATCAGCCATATGTCAGCGATTCGCTCACTGCCGGCAAAGGCGTGCGCCTTGCTGGAAAAATTTCACAAGATGCAAAAGGATTATTTTTTTCAAATCCTGCGTGGGAACTTTCTTCGCGCACCCCAACCAACACAGGACGGCTTGTGCCAATATATCCAGAAACTGAAGGGCTAACTTCAAAATGGATTCGTTGGCAGATGCAAAGTATGATCAAATATGCCGATGAGCTTATCGATCCGATTCCAGAAAATATTTTAAAGGGTTTGCATTTGCCAATTTTAAGCGAAGCTGTAAAATCTTTGCATTTTCCAAAAACTCTTAAAGAATTTGAACTTGCGCAAAAACGATTCGCTTTCCAGCAAATATTCTTGGTGCAACTTGCAACTCAACGAGTCAAAATTTCTTGGGACAAGCAAAATGCTGTTTCAATTGCCTTTAATGAAACATTAACAAAATATTTTGTCCAGTCACTCCCCTTCGCCCTCACTGATGCTCAACGCAAAGCCGCATTTCAAATTTTGAAAGATCTGGAAAAACCTTTGCCGATGAATCGTTTACTCAACGGCGATGTCGGCAGTGGCAAAACAATCGTGGCCGCAATGGCCAGCTTGTCAGCCATTAACGCTGGTTTTCAAGTGTCATTAATGGCTCCGACGGAAGTTTTGGCACGACAACACTATATAACATTTTGTGAAATTTTAAAGAATAGCGATATAAAAATTGCATTACTCACTAATTCATACAAGGAGATAAAGAATTTCCAATTTCCAATTTCCAATTTCCAATCAAATCCCAATGAAAAAATTTCAAAAAATAAAAGTAGGGAGGACCTGTTATCCAAATTAAAATCTGGCGAAATAAATCTCGTCATCGGGACGCATGCGATAATTCAGGATGACATTCGTTTCAAAAACTTAGCCTTGGTAATTGTGGATGAACAGCATCGCTTCGGAGTTAATCAACGAGCTTTCCTGCAACAAAAAATAGAGGAAATAAACGATGGTTTGCCAAACAAAATACCTCATTTATTAACAATGACTGCCACACCGATTCCGCGCACCTTGACGCTGGCTTTTTTTGGCAATCTCGACATCTCGGTGCTGGATGAAATGCCAAAAAATAGACTTCCTATTATCACTGAAATTATTTTGCCAAGCAAGAGAAAAGATGCGTATGATTTCGTGCACAAAGAAATTTCCAAAGGTCATCAAGCTTTCATTATTTTTCCACTCGTAGAAGAATCAGAAAAACTAACTGAACTTAAGGCTGCCACTCAAGAGCATACAAGATTGTCGCGGGAAATTTTTCCAGATTTAAAATTAGGACTTCTGCACGGCAAATTAAAAGCAAGTGAAAAAGAGCAGGTGATGGCTGATTTTAAGGATAAAAAATATGACATCTTGGTCGCCACAAGCGTGGTGGAAGTTGGCATTGATATCCCAAATGCTACTGTTATTATGATTGAAGATGCAGAAAGATTTGGTCTCTCGCAACTTCATCAATTTCGCGGACGAGTCGGCAGATCAGACAAACAATCATATTGTTTTCTTTTTACTGGGAGCAAAACCATCAAAGCAAAATCACGTCTGAGTGCTATGGAAAAAACATCCAGCGGTTTTGCGATTGCCGAAGAAGATTTGAAACTGCGCGGTCCGGGAGAATTTCTTGGCACGCGACAATCAGGCCTTCCTGACATTGCAATGGAACATCTGTCGAACGTAAAACTAATTGAAATCGCTCAGGATTATGCTGAGCAGACCTTACAAGACAGCCCCGATTTGAAAGATTACCCTCTTTTGCAAAAAGAACTTGGAAAATTTCAACAAAATATACACCTTGAGTAATATTTTCTATTTTGCTATAGTTATTAGGTAATTTGCTGCTCAAAAAAATGTTTTATTTGCACAGCATACTTTTAATTTTCAATTTACAATTTTCAATTTTCATTCAATTTTCAAGTTTTCAATGTTTCAATATTTGTTTCATTGATAATTCATTGTAAATTGATCATTGAGAATTGATAATTGAAATTTTTTTATGGAAGAAAAAATTTTCAAGGCTTATGACATTCGAGGACTTTATCCTCAAGATTTAAATGGGCAAGACGCGTATCAGATTGGACGTGCAATTGTGCAGCATACTGATGCAAAAACCATTGTGATCGGAGCTGATATGCGCACATCTTCTCCGGAAATTTGTGATGGATTGATGCGAGGAATCACTGAACAAGGAGCTGATATTATCAACATTGGCCTGGTGAGCACGCCAATGTTATATTTTGCTTCTTGGAAATTAGAAGTTGACGGCGGTGTTATGATTACAGCATCGCACAACACTGCTGAGTGGAATGGTCTTAAGCTTTGCAAAAAAAATGCGGTGCCAATTGGCGAAGGAGATGGGATGGAAGAAATTCGCGATCTTGCACTTGGCGGAAAATTCACACAAAGCGAAATCATTGGAACAATAGAAAACAATGAAACATTAAAAAGCGAATATTTTGAATATATTTCAAGCTTCTTTAAAAAGGGACTTGGCAAGAAAAAAATTGTCATTGATTTTGCAAATTCTGTCGGCGCATTGGACAAAAATATTTTTGAAAAATTTTCTGATGATATTGAGCCTGTTTATCTTTTTGAAGAACTGGATGGAACTTTTCCAAATCATGAGGCAAATCCACTGAAACTTGAAACTCTCAAAGCTTTGCAGGAAAAAGTGCTAGCGGAAAATGCTGATCTAGGAATTTCCTATGATGGCGACGCTGATCGGGTTGGTTTTGTTGATGAAAAAGGAGAAATAGTTCCAATGGATTATATGATAGCCCTGCTTGCTGAAGAAACTTTAAAGAAATATCCAGGAGGAACTGTCCTGATGGACCTTAGATCTTCCAATGCAGTTAAGGAAGTTATTGAAGAAGCTGGAGGAAAAGTGCATCGTTGGACATTCCTTAATCAAAGGGCAGATGCGCAAAGATGATGCAATTTTTGCCGGAGAACTTTCTGGACATTATTTTTTTGAAGAAAATTCCAAAGCCGAAATGACCACCCTAGCTGTAATTACATTGTTAAATCTAATGAATGAAACAGGCAAGAAAATGTCAGAGTTAACTGAAAATCTTAAGCGATACTTTCATAGTGGAGAGATAAATTCGGACGTTGAAGATAAGATTGGAATGATGAATAAGCTTAAAGAAATTTACAGCGAAGGCACAATAGATGAGTTGGATGGTGTGCGGATTGATTTTGCAGATTGGTGGTTCAATGTCAGAGCCTCAAACACTGAACCAAAACTGCGCCTTAATCTTGAAGCAAAAACAAAAGAATTGATGGAACAAAAGCGCGACGAATTGCTTGCCATTATCAGAGGATAAAAAAACTTTTTCACAAAAAAACGAGCTTGCTTTGCGCAGGCTCGTTTTAAATTTAACTGTTTTTTTCCTCCAAGAATTTTACTACTTTGTCAGCGACCTCACCTGGATCAAGTTTCACTTTTTCAAAAAAATCCTTAGCACCCAAAGCAAACGACTGTTGCCTGTCAGTATCACTGTCCAAATTTGAATTAACAATCACTGGAATTTTGCGATATTTTTCATTTTTTTGCATTGCCTCCAAAACTTCAAAGCCATCCATTTCCGGCATAACAATATCAAGTAAAATTAAACTTATTTCGTCGCCTTTTCTATCTAGCCATTCCATCGCTTCTTTTCCATCTTTTGCCTGCAACACTTCAAAACCCTTAGCCGAAAGTCCAATCGCAGCCAATTCCAACAAATCAGCATCATCATCAACCACAAGTATGATCTTTTTTTTATTTTCCATTGCTTTTGTAAAGACGTATCTTTAAAAATTCCTATATAAAAATATTATACCACCTTTACCATCCTATAACAAATACAATTGCATAAACAGAAATTGTATTTAAAAAAATATTATACTATAAATCCAACTTTCGTTTTCACTTCATCAAGTTTTTCTTTGGCAATTGGACGAACTTTTTCTGCCCCATCTTTTAAGATTTCCAAAACCTCTTCATCTGAAAGTGCGCTATACTTTTCTTGAAATGGTGTCAGAAATCCAATGATAACTTCTGCCAATTCGGCCTTAAAATCTCCATACCCCTTTCCCATATACATTTTTTCAATTTCTTTGGGAGATTTGTTAGAAAATGCAGCGTAAATATTAATAAGATTTTTCAGTGCAGGTTTGTCGTCAGAATAAACAATTTCACTGCCAGAGTCAGTTACTGCTTTTTTAATTTTGCGTCTGATTGTTTCTTCGTCGTCCAAGAGTTCAATGCGGTTATACGCGGATTCGGCAGATTTGCTCATCTTTTTCTCTGGGTTATCCAATCCCATAACCCTCATTCCCTCCTCCTTGATAAATGCTTTTGGAATAATAAATGTTTCTCCAAATTTTTGGTTAAATCTCTTGGCCAAATCGCGCGCAAGTTCCACATGCTGTTTTTGATCCTCTCCTACTGGCACAACCTCGGTTCCATACAACAAAATATCAGCCGCCATCAAAACTGGATAATCAAAAAGCCCAACAGCAGCACCTTCGCTTCCTCCTTTTTGCGTTTTGTCTTTAAACTGGGTCATTTTTTCCAGCTCTGACATCTTAGAAATTGTATTTAAAATCCACATCAATTCTGTATGCTCGGGGACCTGCGATTGGATAAAAATAATTGGAAATGTTGGATCTCCGCCAGAGGCGGATCCGCCTTTGGCGGAAATTCCTGCAGCCAAATATATCTTGGCAATTTCAATGGTTTTTTTTCTAAGAGTTTCCGGATCTTGTGGCACTGTGATAGCATGCATATCAACTACGCAAAAAATAGATTCAAACTCGTCTTGAAGCTTGACCCAATTAGCAATAGCTCCCAGATAATTTCCAATGTGCAAGTTTCCACTTGGCTGTACGCCAGAAAAAATACGCTTTTTCATAAAAGTCTTAACGTCCAAACGTCACACGTCCAAACGTCATCAGTAATTTAATTTACTTATAAATGCCGCTATTTTTCTTGAAATACGGTCCGTTTTTTCATATAATATTTCAAAATCTTCCTTATCTATGTATTTAAGATCACTTCCTAAATACAGCATTGAGCGAACTTCTCCACAAGACGCTTTCGCAATATAGAGAAATCTTTTAAATTCCTTATCACCTTTTCTCTCAAATCCTTCTGCGATATTATTCATTATTGAAACTGCCGCTCTCTGAATCTGGTCCTTAAATCCAAAATCTCTATTCAACTTAAATGCATCATAAATATTACACACAAGAATTCTGGACTCCTGCCAAACAATAATATCCTCAAACTTATCAATTTTCATACTATTTATTTAATGGCATAATAATCCTATGCTATTTCATTTTAACACCCAAAAAGCATCATGTAAAACAAGAATTAAAAACTAATGTTTCCAATTCTTGTTTTATGCTTTTTAACCTTTTGACGTTAGACGTTTTGACTTCCTTTAGAATTTCGCCCAGCCAAAGATATCGGTGAAGTTTCCAATAATGATTTGGATAATATTTTCCCTTCTTTTTGGAGTGAGTAGTGCAAAGTCATTAGAGATAGCAATATTACCAGAAGCATCAATAGATTTAACTTTAAAGTTGTATACTGTGCCTGGTTTGAAAATTGTGACAACACCAACGTGACCAGTAGTCAAGTTATCGGTAATTTTAATTTCTTTTTCATCTCCAGATCTTCCTTCCTTGTAAAGGATGCTTGAGGTGGCTTGTTCATCTGTTTTCCAAGAGATGATGGCCTGGACTTTGTCTGATTGAGTAAGGGCACTATCGGTTTTGACGTTATCAATTTTTGGAGGATTTTCATCTTTGCCAGTCGTGAGATCTGGGACTTTAATAGTTGCTTCAGTGCCTTGCTCGTCTCTTACTGCAATTGTTATGGCAAATGTGGAGCCTTGATCAAGATTGGTCAGTTCAATTTTATGATCAATGGTGAGTTCTCTTGCTCCTTGAGCACCGGTTTTCATTCCATCTTTGATGTCTGTGTAAGTGACGTTGGCATCAGTAGGCACATTAGTTTTAAAGGTTACTATAGCGCCGTGTTCATTAACATCGTTAATGGCGATGTCAGATATTTTGGCTGGTGATTTTGGTTCGAAAGTTTGATCAGAAGATGCAAAAAGTCTACCATCTTTATCCTCACCCTTAACTCGATAATGATAAACCACTCCTTGATTGAGGTTGGAGAGATTGATGGAATGTTCCGTGGTAAAGGAATTGTTTTCCTTTTTATCACCATAGCTAGTAGAAAGTCCGTATTCCACGGTTGAAGTAGTTTCCTGATCAGTTTGCCAAGAAACAGTGGCTGTGCCGAGGTTTTTTGATTCTACTTTGATTGAAGAGAGAGATGATGGTGAGGCTGTGGTGAAGGATGATTCAGATGATTGAGAGATATTGCCGGCAGCGTCTAGAGAAGTTGCTTTGAATAAATATTTTGTAGCCGGAATAAGTCCGTTTAGAATAACAGTGTGAGATGTTGCATAGTTATCTTTATCCTCATTCACCACCTGATCGCCACTTACATTCTCATTTGCAGCGCTAATTCCAAATCCAACGCTGCTACTTCCCTTTTCATCGGTATTCCAAGTTATAGTTACTCCTTCTCCAATAATATCTGCAACTTTCACATTACTAATTGTCGGTGGCAGAATATCAAAACCACCGACACTGCTTTGAGAAATCAGTTTATCCAAAGTTGTAAAGTCTTTTTCTTCAGAAGAAATAGCCACTGCATCTGGAAGATTATCCTGACAAGTCACTTTGTAATAATGTTTGGTGGAAAACAACATTCCCGTAAGGGCAATCGCGTGAGATTTATTGTAAGTATCCGTTTTTTCTTGCACTGGCACATAAGTATAGCTGTCTGGGCTTGTGCCATATTCCACAAAACAATTTGCAATTTGATCTGTTGCAAAAGAAATTACTGCCGCTGTGTCAGTTAACATTGAAGGATTTACATCTTCAAAAGTTATTGTTTCGAGAGGTGGATGATTAAGGCTGGCATCTAACGGCATATCAAAAAAATATTCTGCAGAGGTGGTGCCACTGCCGTAAATGTCTTTGGAGATTACTTTGTAATAATATTTAGGATTAGCATTATCCAGATCGGAAATGATATATGTATGACCTTTTTGCAGCGTCACTTCTTCAGTCAATGTTGTGTATGGTCCTCCGGCAGATATGGAATATTTAACTTGAGATGTGGCATCCTCATCTGTTACCCAGGTGATTGCAGCTTGATTGATTGTGACCATCGGAGACAAAACACTTGTAATTGTTGGTCCTGCAGTATCAATATCGGTAGTAAAATTGTATAGCAGTCCAGCGTTATCAGCGAGCGACTCTCCTCCATCATCATCCACTGCTTTGATTGTGAAATAGTATGGAATACCTCTCGTTAAATTGGAAATGATTTTTGAATGCGTTGTTTCTTTTTTCTGATCTTCAAAAACAATTGGCTCGGTTAAGGTGGCTCCGATATGATTTTCAGCATAAGAAACAATTGAAGGAACGGATTTATTCGTTGTCCAATTGATGCGCGCTTCATTTTCTCCTAATACCATAATTTCAACATTGGTAATGGCAGGTCCATCTGCGGTAGTAAATGAATATCCATCAGTGCCTTGCACGCTTTCTCCAACTCGTCCTGATGCATCAGCTGATTGCAATTTGAGATAATATGTTTTGTTGGGAGAAAGATTGGTTAAGGTTAAATTGTGTTTTCCTATGCCACCAGCGTTGTTTGCTACAGACATCACTCCTTGCATTTTAGCATCACTAAAATCTCCACCTGTTTCATCTATGTATGCCACCATTGAATTTGAAAGGGTGTCAGTGTCCCAAGAAACAAGAGCTGAGGTTGAGGTTATGCCGGTAATTGAAACTGCTGATATTATAGGCTCAGTTGAAGGAGTTGTGCCTCCTCCACCCTCTCCAGCATCCTGAATGCCGTTAGCTTTTCCGTTAACAATTGAAGAATAGGCTGAAATACTTCCATTGCTATCATTAGTAGTGACTTTGTAATAGTAGTTTGTGTCTCCCGAAACAGAATTGTCACCATAATAGTTTGTTAGACGGCTTGGAATAGTGTCAATTAAGGTCCAATCGTTTTGATCAACAGAACGATAAATTTTATACGAACCAAAACCAGGATCAGGCAAGGCGGCAACTTTCCAAGCAACAAAGAGTCTAAACTCTGAAGGAGTAATATTTAAATTAGAAGTGTCTTGCACCATTGCCGAAGCAGGAACTTCTGGCGTAGTGGCACTGGAAATTACCGAAGTAAAACTATTGGCATTTTTAACTTGAAAATATACCGTGGCAGGAGTTGAGGCTAAGGTAATTTCTTTGGTTGCAGTGTATGGTTCCCAAGAAGCTCCAACCAAAGTTGGACTAGTGGAAACTTTCATCTCAAGTGGGGTTGCGTCAGTTGCATCCATTGTTACTATCGCAGGAGTTACTGAAGCATCGACTTTAATCGGCACTGCTCCTAAAACTGGAATCATTGTATTTAACGTAAAGGCGCTGGAATCTTTTTGTGTTGTGTTTGGCCCTGCTTCATTATCAGTTACCACCACTCTGATTTTTGCATCAGCAATATTAATATTATTGCCAAGCTGCTCTGTTGCATTCCAAGTTACTGAATAATCCAAGAAATTAACTTCTTCTACTGTTTTTGGATTGCTTGCTCCAGCAGAAAGTCCACTTACAATCTGAGTATAACTTACACCATTATTAAGTGAGTAATAGTAACTAGGAGTAAGAAGATTTGGAGTGGCAGTTCCTTCTGTAGTATCAGGGTCGCGCACTGAAAAATCAATTACAACCGAGCCGCTCTCGTTTTGAACGGCAGACATTCCGCCTACTCCTGTTGTTGGAAAATCAGGATTAAATTCAGGTTTAGCATTAACTACATATTTAAGACTAACATCTGACAAAGTTGGAGTAACCGAAGTGTCGGCAGTTGTCACAAATGCTTTGTATTGAATCCATTGATCGTTAGTGCTGTCAGTCAAAGCTGTTGGTAAAGTTTCACTGCCATCTGGCGCGGTAAAATATGTTAGATCAGTTCCGTCAGTTCCCATCCATGAAGTCCAGACACTGCCATTTGCAGAGGAGCGCAATTGTAATTTTATATCGGTTTGCGCTGGCAAATTCTCAGTCCAAAGTATCTTACTTAAAACATTAGCCTGAGAACTTGTGTCGTATGGAGAGGATATTAATGCTGGTGGTAACAATTCATAATTAACATTAATACTACCAACTGTTGGAGTGACAGCTGCATCAGTAGTTTTTAAACTTACTGCAAAATCCAATGTTCCGCTAAGTGGAACAAAGCCACCAGAAGCTCCCCACTGCACTTGCGAAATACCTTCCATAATGCTTTTAGTCATACCGTCAGTTTCTAAATTAGCCAAAGATGAATTTACCCAAGAGCTGCCGTTCCAATATTTCCAAGTACTACGGTTGTCAAAAGAAACCAGATATTTAAGAGTGGTATTAGCTGGCGTTGTCTGCGACAAAGTAACGCCAGAAATAGCTCCCCAGGTTGAGGAGTTTTTTTGAGAAGTCGCTGAGGTTGTTACATAATATGATTGAGTAGTAGGATAAGCTGTGGCACCATAATATTCAATTTCAGCAATACCAACCTCAGAACCGCTACTACTACATAATAATTTATAATATCTATAGTCTACATTGTTCGCAAAGTTAAAAGTATTCCATTCCCATACACCGTTATAATTCATTGAAGCAATTGATACAAAGTCAGTGTTATTAAAACTTCCATACAAAGTCATACTAGTTGGAAATCTATTGCCTTCTGATTGCCTGGCTATCAATTTCATCCTTTGAACCATGACATTTTTTCCCAAATCTATACTTATCCAAGCTGGACTTGTGGCAGACAACCAAGCTGCACCAGTGTCACCAGCCAACACCTCATTAAATGCCATATCAGGTGTTCTTCCAACACTATATGAATTTAACGCAGTAGCAGATCCCCCTAAGCCATTAGTAAGATCATTCACGGTATCAAGAGCCGGCTCAAGTGAAGCAGTTGATGTGGAAAATAAGGTTTTCGTATTATCCTGCTGCACAAAATTAGCCTCATTAGCTAAGTTAAAATCAATCGACGCAGATGCTGTTTGATTTTTGGGATAAGATTTATAATTAAAAGTCACGTCATTTAATTGAGGTGTTACACTGGCATCAGAAGTAGTAAAATTAGCGCGATATTGCACATATTGATTTCCACTTAAGCCAGAAATATCGCCACTATTATTAACCCCAGTTTGCCAGGCAGTCCAACTACCATCTGGAACAATTGTGTTTCCTGCTCGAACATCAATAGCAATATTTGTGCTGGCTGGCACATTAAAATTATAACTTAGTATGGTAAAAGAGGATTTTTGACCCGTGTTTATAACACTTGATTCAAAGGTTCCACTGCCAACATAGCTTGATTTATAAGCGCTAGAAAAAACGGAGAAATCACTTGTCCAGCGAGCAATACCCTTAGACAATCTGAATTCATCAATATAACCAGTTAAAAATCCCCTACCTCCGTTAGTATTAACATCATCCATTCTACTTATTGCAGCCCTTCCTAAGGATGATCCAACAGCTCCGTTAAACGTTCTTTGCGCACCCATGATTCCATCAACATACAATTTCAAATTATTTGATCCGCTTCCACTACGAACAATTGCAACATGATGCCATGCATTCTGTGATGCACCAACTGCCATATTGACAGTATCGGAACCCATAAAATAGAAGGCACCGCCGACATAGAATAAGTCACACCCGCCTGGATAAGTGTTCCAGGCATATTCTCCACCATTGCAAGAAAAAACTGTCGCACCATCTGCTGATGGATTGCCTGAAATGTAAACCCAGGAATCTATTGTAAAATCTCCAGTACCAATATTAAAGTCTTCCGAAGCTGGAAAAGTTAGATAATCTCCGACTCCATCAAAATAAATACTCTTTCCTCCAAATTTTGATTGAGTTGCTGATTGCGTGGTATCACCATAAACATTGATTGTTTTAGCTGGAGTTTGAGAATCAACAATAGCCGAACCAGTTGCATCACCATGAAGCATTAATTCAGTATAACTATCGAAATTTCCAGATTCAGCTAAAGCAACAACAGCTGAAGACCCTGAACTATCAACCGCAGTGTTTGATTTCGTCCCAGTGTTAAAATCAATATCACTTGTTTGCGTGGCAGATGCAGTTATTGCAGACAATTTAAGGTCATTCCCCGTCGCAACGTTCTCATCCTTAGAAAAATATTTGGTCCACCCTGTTTTATTTGAATCGTGCGTAG
>Ga0076173_109_pt1 | contig 34664 bp, 31 predicted proteins | sample RifGroD2_FD_67770 | JGI IMG/M metagenome (GOLD analysis project Ga0076173, IMG submission 67770) | Parcubacteria bacterium GW2011_GWD2_38_11
TTCAAATAGTAAGTTCCTCTAATCAGTGTTTGCTATTAAGTTTTTCTAAAACGTATAGCAATCTTAACAAAGTATTGTTTTCTTGTCAACCCCGTTAGAGATTTCAAAAGTAAACTCAAATAATACGTATATTTTGAGAGATAAAGTACAATATTCAGACTAAACAATAAATGTGAAATCTCTAACGGGGTCAACCCCAGGACACATTTGCTTTTTTATCCTCGTTTTTTATCTTTTTGGCTCAAGTAAGGCTTCATTTGACATCATCCTTGATTTCCACACTTACTCGCTGGGCATATTGAGGTATGCGTGAAACAAATGTTGGCTGAAATTCAACATTTACGCTCTTTATCGTTGAATATTTCCGCAAAGTCGCTGCTAATTGATCATCTGACTTACCCAGCAATTCCATTTTTATTTGCTCCTTGTCTATAACTGGTATATTTGTTATTTCACCATACACCTTCAATTTGAGAATATTTTTCTCAAAATCAGCATCTACTGTTCCATATTCTATTTTAGAGATATCCCTTTTAACATCTAATGATTGTTCTTCATTTGTCATAGATTGCACCATTATTTCTCTTACATCATTTTCAGAAAAAACCAATGCGTAAACGGATGCCACTACACCATATTCAAATACACTCACCATATCACCTACTTTCACATCAGCACTTGATTTTATAATTGTAATTTTTTCAGCTTGCCCAAGTGCTATTTCACCATTCCTCAACTCATCATTAATCACTTGTGCAAGTTTATCTTTAGCAGCAGCTTCTGTTTTTTGCTTTGCATTATCAATATCACTCTGACTAACAGCACCCCCAGCTGTTTCACCCTCAATTGATCCACCCGTCATTGATTCAGTTGACTTAGCATAAAATTTTGCATATTTTGGTCCATCTTTAAATCCAGGAATAGTAAAGTCAGTGGGCTCAAGATTATATTCAGGTCCTGGCTGATCAGCTATTATCTCCGCCTCGATTGCACCTGGTTTAATCTCTCCAGCAATAGTTGTTGTTCCAGGAACAACAACATTTTTCACGAGGCGAAATATTTTGCCATCTTTTGATTCAAGTCTTGTTGTGGCAATCAATGTCTGTGGAGAGTTATCGTATTCATTATAAATAACAACACTGCCATGAGCCTTCTTGCCCGCAACCGCAGACCCACCCCTCACTTCATATGAAAGGGTAATTGTTTCTTCCTTATTAATTGTATGAATTGGAATATTTAATTGATCAACCCCGACAAAATCACTACTACCGCTTAAATCAAGATCCATCTTACTTTTCGTGATATTTGGTTCAATAATTATTTTTGCGCTAGGCAAAAATAAATACACAGCCACACCCACAAAAGCAAGCGTGCAAAGTCCTGTAAATATTAGAAATATTTTTTTTATCTTCCTTTCGCCGCCAGAAATTGGAATCGCAAGCTCTTTTACATTTCTTTCCTTTGTCGCATACATCTTTTCCAAACTTTTTTCTTTTTCAGAATCAAGATGCTTTTTATGTCCCAAACCAGCAACCACCTGCGGCCTATGCCCAACTGCCATACGGGATTGAGCAACCCTGTGGGCTGGAACTTGCGGTGTCTTATGATGTAAGGATTCCCTCTTTTTTTCCGAAGGTGAAATTGAATTAATATGAATGCGTTTTGAAGTAGTTGGGATGATCACAGATGTCTGGGATTTTTCCTTGCCAGTACTCGCAGCCAAATCATAGAAATCATTTGATCCAACATCCTTTAGTCTGATTTGTTTTTTTTGCTGGGCCTTAATTATTGTTTTTGGAATTTCATAGTGAAGCGCTTCTTCCACTTCTTCTTCATCTTTATTATCCATAACTGATTCCAATCCATCAACAGTGCTGCGCACATCAATTCCACAGCGCTCAGCCATCGATGCTCCAATTTCATCTTGCGTAACAATGATAATGTGCTTGTCAACCTTGTCAGCTTCACGTTTTAAAAGTTTCAAATTAACAATGCTTTGAAGAAAAATTGCACGTTTTGGTACCACAAAATAATTATCCGTGGCCATAGATTTATTCAGTCGGTCAATCACTGATGAGATCTCCTCTTCCAAGTCGATGTAAAATGTCTGATGCATAGCATTAAATTAAAAATGAAAATATCAAAATGCAAAGTGACATTGTAAAATTTAAAATTTTATAATTTCAAAATTATTTTTAAATTTTTTATATGTCATTTTGATTTTTGATTTTTAAATTTTGCATTATTCAGTCCTGCATTGTTTGTAAAACTCTTCTAAGTATTCCAGACATTACCTTTTCCTCACCAGTCACATCCATCACTAAATTTGCCAACCCCATTGGCGTAACATCTTGAGGATTCTTAAGCTCATTTGTTTGATCCACAATACGTACTACATCGCGAGGTTGCAAATAATTTACAGTTGGAGATTTCGAAAATGGCAAACTCCGAACCCATTCGGTAGTAAGCAATATTTTTTTTATACCAGGCAAGCCGCTACCACCACCGCAAAGCAATATTTTGGATGGCAAAACATCACTGCCAGCAAATTCAGAGAGTGAGAGCTCCACACCACTAAGCCACACCGCCGCATCGCTTTGCAAAATTTGCTCCACCTTTGAACTCACATCTGCGCCCAACTTTCCTTCGGCATATTTTATTTTCAATTCCTCAGCCTCTTCAAAATCAATTCGAAGTTCCTGAGCCAATTTTTTGGTAAAAGCTCGCCCACCAAATGCAAACATCTTGGTACCTTCAAGCCCACCATTTCTCACAACCGCAATATCTGTCGTTCCTCCACCTATATCAATAAATATTGCGCTAAAATCTAGCGCATCGTCATAATCAACACTTCGCGCAACAGCATATGGTTCTGCTGCAATACTGAGCAAATCAATATTAAGTTCATCAGCAATCGCCTGCAGCGCGCCCAAATGAATCATAGGAGCATAAGCATTAAAGATACTAACTGACACATCCCTACCCTGAAAGCCAATTGGATTTGTAACTTGATATCCATCAATGCGAACATCCACAATAGCAGCATTAATAAGTTTTACCTCAATATCTTGTCCAGTTTCCCAGGCAATCTGCTCCTGAATTCTTTCGTATGCCTTGGTTTGAACTTTTTGAATAATATTTTTAAGCTCCGGAAAGTCTATGCGTGAATCGGGATTGCCACGCTCATAATGCACTGTCGTGGTTGTCCCCTTAACCAACTCACCAGCAATACCAACGATTGCCTTCTTAACTTTTTTTATTTTAGCTTTTTCAAGCGCCTTACTAATAGAAATTTTACAAGTCTCTATCACCCCTGAAATGTCAGACACTGCGCCGCTTTGCATATTTCCCTTTTTTTGCCTTTCTTTTCCAACACCAACAACATAGCCGATCTTATCTTCGGAATCAATCTGAAAAACCAATGCCTTAGCAACTTCAGTACCAATATCAAGAGCCAAATAATATTCAGCGTTGTTTTTCGAAAATATTTTAGAAAAAATAGACATAACTCAATAAATCTCAATGTCAAAATCTTAAATCTCAATAAAATCCTAATTTTTTTATTGTTAAGTCATTTTGTCATTTATTTGACATTTGACATTTAGATTTGAGATTTTAAAACTTTTTTATCTAATAAACTTAATGATTTTATCAAAACTTATTAATCTGCAAGTTTATTTCTTCTTCGGTTAGGAGTCCTTTCTGTCCGCCATATTCCGTCACAGAATTACTGCTGTTTGCGATACCCCATCTTAAAGATTCTGAAAGATCCTTCCCCTTCAAATGAGCTGCAAAAAATCCACTTGTAAACGCATCGCCTGCACCAGTACTATCAACCACCCCTTTTTGCATCACCGCATCAATATGGAGTACGGTAACTCCATCATAAGCCCAAGCACCTCTTATTCCATCAGTAACTGCCACTATTTTAGCTCCAATTCCATACAAAGTTTTAACCAAATATTCCTCCTCTTCCAGCAACTCCTGCAGAACATTGTTGTCATATCCATTAATAATCTCTATTGCCTCATCCTTGTTTACAAACAATACCTCACAGACTGATATTGTTTGAATTATTTTTTTAACATCAGTGTGAATTGTTTTTTGACGAGGATTAAAAGCGAGATTAACATTTTTCTTTTTTGCAAATAAAATAATCTCATCCGTAATTTTCTGCCAATCACCACTCAAATCTCCAATAAATATCCACTCTGGATTTCCCATTCTGTCGGTATCAAATTTTAATTTTTTATTTGCAATATGACTTGAAAAGATAATCCTATCACTACTTTTTTCATCAACAATTATTGCGGACAAATCACTCGCACAATCATTTTCCATTTTAACCGCTTGCATTTTAACACCTGTTTCTCTTAATTCTTTCGTAATCCACTTACCCACAGCATCATCCCCAATAGTCGTATACGCCATAACATCAACCCCAAGTCTTGAAAGTCCAACCGCAACATTGACACTATTACCACCAAGCGTTTCAAAGCGCTGCTCTATGGCACATTTTCCTCCAAGCTCAAATGCAAATTTTTTTTGAGACAAAACATCTTCCGGAGTTTCCAAAACAACTCCCTCATTTGTGGGAAAGAAAATATCCTGGCAAATCGAACCAATTGTAATAACCTTAACCATTTTTGTACTTTTTGTGATTATTTGTATTTGTAACCTATGCCTTTATTTCCTGTTCAATCTTCATCAAACGATTATATTTGCAAAGCCTTTCTCCTCTCGACAATGATCCAGATTTGATAAATTCAGCCGCGGTACCTGCCGCCAAATCAGCAATAAAATCATCCGTGGTTTCTCCAGAGCGATGTGAAATCATAATTTTCATTTTATTTTTTTTGGCCAAGCGTATGCATTCAAGTGTTTCAGAAAGACTGCCGATTTGGTTAACTTTAATAAGCACTGCATTACAAGATTTTTCCTTAATTGCTCGCTCAACACGCTTTACATTTGTCACCAATAAATCATCCCCGACTAACAAATTTTCGCTAAGAACATTTTTTGGAATTCCATCCAAGATTTGTTTTCCAGCAATTTTTTCAGTCATAATTTTCCATCCCTCCCAATCATCCTCAGCTAAACCATCTTCAACTGACACAACATGATATTTATCAATCCATTCTCTATACATATTAATCAGACGCTCGCGCTCCAAGTGCGCACCCTCCGGTTTAACCAAATAATGTTTTTCCTCTTCATCATAAAAATTGCTCGCAGCCGCATCGATCCCCAGATTAATTTCGCTGCCTAAAGTATAGCCACTTTCTGTGATAGCCTGATTAATAATTTCCAATGCTTGTGTATTACTTTCCAGCTTTGGAGAAAAACCTCCCTCATCACCAACGCCACTACTATTATGACCGGCTTCGATGATTTTCTTGAGTTTATGAAATATCTCACTACCAGCTCTCAATTGTTCCTTAAATGTTTTAATCCCGGTTGGAATAACCTTAAACTCTTGAATACTAAGTCCGCTATCACTATGCATTCCACCATTAAGCACATTAAACATCGGCACAGGAAGTTTAGGCTTTGTATTTAAACCGGAAATTTCATTGATGTATTGATAAAGTGGAATTTTTTTTGCCTTAGCAACTGCCCGACAAACAGCCAAGGAAACACCCAGAATAGCATTTGCACCAAGGCGTGCTTTATTTTCACTACCATCAAGTTCAAGCATAATTTCATCAACAACCAACTGCTGGGAGGCATCCTTTCCAATAAGTGCATCCTTAATTTTTGTGTTAACATTTTTTACTGCCGTAAGAACGCCCAGTCCGCCATAGCGCTGAGCATCTCCATCTCTAAGCTCGAGTGCTTCAAATTTTCCCGTGGATGCTCCAGAGGGAACAGCTGCAACAGCGCTTTCTCCGCCACTCAAGAAAACTTCAACCTCCACAGTGGGATTACCACGTGAATCTAAAATTTCCCTAGCAATAATATTTTTAATTTTCAACATATTTCTTGCCCCGTTAAATTCTCCTTTGGCGAGTATTTAATTGGGGTACGACTTAACTCTTATTTAACTATGCAAACGAATCCAGACAAATATTTGATGCAATGGATCAAAAGAAACCATTAGCGCCAACAATAAAACATAGTAAGCGGAAAGATATTTCAATGTTATTTCATATTGATCATGATTTGATAATAACCTTTCTGTGTTTTTAATGTTTATTTCTCGAGCTTTAAAAATAAATTTAATATGAATAGATGCGATCGTTATTATTGATAGCACTAGCAGGATGAAAGCTGGGGCAATAAGACTGTTATATAAAAAGAATGTTCCGAAAAAAAACAATGGCAAAATCCAGAATGTCTCCTTATCCCAAAAATCACTTTCTTTTATGAAATTTTTAAGACTGGAAAAATATAAAAATGGAATAGAAATAAAATTAATGCAAAGACCTATAGAAAAAACAACCACAGTCACCCAATTATATGCACCAAAATAACTACCGGGTGCAAACACATTCAAATTATTAAGTAGAATAAACAAGATTCCCAAAAATAACAAAGCTTCTGAAATATATAGTCCAATTATAGAAATTGGATCAACCTGCCTAAGCTCACTTATTGATATTTTTCTGTTAAGCACTCCTATATCACCAGCTTTAAATTGAGGACTACTCATAATTAAATTTTTTGTATTTAAACATTTTCTCTTGCTTCAGTATAACACATTTGACAGTAAGAATTCAAACAAGCTCCACCGAAAACAAATCGCGATTGCAAATATTTTTTTAATTCCCAATAAGTTAGCTTTAAATCCTGTTTATCAATTTTGATATTTTTAAATTTTAGCTATCGAATGCACTGCAGTATCACCTTCCAATTTATTTTTACTTTTTTAATCGCAACGCTTCAATTCCAGGCATTTGATTTCCACCTAAATATTCCAACATTGCACCACCGCCAGTTGAAACAAAAGATATTTTATCCATAAGGTTATTCTCTTCCAAAACCTGGACTGATTCTCCGCCTCCAATAAGCGTAAACGCATCACTCTCCACAACTGCATCCAAAATTTCACGTGTCCCAATATCATAGGGCGATTGCTCAAATTTACCCATTGGACCATTCCAAACAATCACCTTAGATTGCGCAATCACTTCCTTAAATCTTTTAATCGTTGCTGGTCCAATATCAAGGCGATCATCAGCAAAGTCAATTGGCAAAATAACTTTTTGTGAAAAAGCTATACCCTGATCAATGGCTTCATTGGCTATTTTTCCGCCAACCAAAATGTGCGCATAAGCGCCTTCAAATCTCTTTATGAGTGGCAATTTGGTTTCAATCTTAGCCCCGCCAATGATAGCAGTTGCCGGACTTTCCGGCTCATGAATAACTCGATTAAGATTCTTGATTTCTTCTTGAAGCCGAAGTCCGGCATAACTCTCAATATATGCAGTAACCCCAGTAACCGACGCTTGATCGCGATGACAAACGCTAAATGCATCATTCACAAAAACATCAAAATTTTCGGCAAGTTTTTTGGAAAATTCGGAATCATTTTTTTCATCACCGTCATAAAAACGAACATTTTCCAAGAGAATAATCTCTCCGGGCGCAAGATCTTCCAATGCTTTTGTAACAGAACCACCGATACAATCATCAACAAAAACAATCTTTTTTTCCAATATCGTCTCGAGTTCATCCTTAATTTGCCCAAGAGAAAAATCACCATTCTTCTTGCCTTCAGGACGACCAAGATGCGAAATTAATGCAATTTTTGATCCTACTTGAGCTGACAAGTGATCGACGGTTTTTTTACATACTTCCAATTTAAATTTTTCTTTAACGTCGCCATTTTCAATTGCAACATTAAAATCCGCTCTAACTAAAATTTTTTTATTAAGAAAGGTCCCTTCTTGAATTTTTTTAATATCCATATCCAAATAATTTTAAATTTTAAATTTTAAATTCGTGCGTAGTGCGTAGCACGGGCGCTATCTTCCCATACCAAAAATAGCAATCACAACACCGACAAGTGCAGTCATCATTGTGAAAATCCAAGCACGCATAACAATTTTGCATTCCGGCCAACCTTTTGCCTCAAAATGATGATGGAGCGGCGCCGCCAAAAAAACCTTACGATGAAAAAATTTCTTGCTAGTCAATTGGATCGCGACACTCCCAGATTCAAGCACATAAATAAACACGATCAAAAAAAGTACCAGAGCCGAATTAGTAAGCATAGCAATAACACCAAGTGTTGTGCCCAAAGACATCGCTCCAGTGTCGCCCATCATAAAACGAGCAGGCGCGATATTGAACCAAAGAAAAGCCAATGTCACGCCGGACATAGCGCTACAAAATGCAGCAAGATTAACTTTGTTTTCAAAAAAAGCAATGATTGCAAAGGAGAAAAAAGCAAGCAACAAAATCCCCCCATTTAATCCATCCAACCCATCTGTTTCATTTGAAGAAACAGCTGAAAATAAAATCACAAAAATAAAAAGTGGAATATACCAAAGACCTATTGAAAAATCTCCGAAGGCGGGAATGTGCAAGACGTCCCAGCCAAGCTTATAATAAAACCACCAACCACCAGCTGAGGCGATAGCGATGAGCCACCCAAAGCGCATCGCAAAGCGCATTCCTCCACCTTTATTACTTCCCCAACCACGAACACTCATCACATCATCAAAAAGACCGAGAACTCCAGCTGAAGCAAGTGCAAAAAGTGGCAACCAGACTTCTTTGCGACTCAAGAAATCAAGTCTGGCAAGAAAATTTATACCAAAAAATTGTGCCAAAAATGGAAAGATGAAATGAGAAGAAAATGCGAGAATAATAACAGTAGCCCACATAATAACCCCTCCCATTGTGGGTGTTCCTGATTTATGTGCATGCAATTGACTAACAAATGTCAGTTTCTCACCATTAACATCCTTGCTTTTAATCTTTATTCCAAATTTATATTTATAAAGCAAATGCGTCCAAAGAGGCGTAATCGCGAAAGCCAACAAAAAAGCAAGGAGTCCCGTAATCAGAACCTTAAGCACATTGACCACTTCTGGAATTGTTTGAATTTGAGCAAATTGCATAAAAATACAAGTTTATAAGGTTATAAAGTTTATAAGGTTTATAAAGCTATAAAGAATTCTTTTTTACTTTCTACTTTATGAACTTTAGGAACTTTCGAACTCGCGCTTGCGCGCTACCTCCACATATACGATTCGAGTGTCCAATTAATTGCAGTGCGAATATCTTGCCAACGCTGAGGATCATCCAAGACAACCACAATAATACGATGTTTTGTGCTAGGATCAGAAACGGCCATCAACAGTGAATATCCAGCCATAGGAGTAAAGCCAGTTTTTCCACCGTGCACATTTGGAATCTGATCAAGTGCAAGATCGGTGTTTAAAATGGTGTGTTCAATTTTTCCATCCAATGAAGTCACGATTGAATTGTTTGGCATACGAAACATTTTCCAGATAGTGTCATAACGAAGTGAATATGCAGCGATGCGAGCAATGTCATATGCAGAAGAATAACATTTGGCAGCAGCTTTTTCATCATCAAGATCAAGCCCTGAAGCTGTGCAAAATTTTGTGTCAACCAATCCTAATTCTTTGGCTTTTTTATTCATCAAATCAGCAAATTCTTCCTCTGTTCCTGAGATATGTTTTCCAAGTGCGAGTGCTGCATCATTTGCACTATTCATTAACATTGCTTGAAGCAAACTTTTGACACTGATTTTTTCGCCAAGCTTAAGACGCGGACTTATGCAATATCCGCTGCGAGGACAACCTATTTTTGTGAGTGATGCAATTTGCCGCTGAGTGCGTCCTTCATTGTAATGCAAAATCGTTCCCGTGTCTCCATCAATAACAACCGATGCGTGAGCACTGGACAAAACAAGGTCACTAACCCCCTCTTTGCGCACAGGTTGATATTGCGGATCATCCACCGCCTGCGCTTTTAACAATTTAATCGTCTCAGGTTTCTTTTCAGTTTCCACACCCTGAACCAATCCTTGAATACTTTTATTTTCAGTTGAAAAATCAGCCTGCACTTGCCTTCCTCCTGCCCAACTTTCGTGAAAAAGCAAAAAGGAATTAAGTGGGAAAAATACGATCATTAAAATGGTTGCCCCTATACCCATTTACTTTTCAATTATTGAATTAATTCTCTCATCTACTGAAAGTATACCATACTCTGGAAGATTTTTCACGGATTCAATCCCCAACTTCTTAAGAAAATCAAATGTAATCGCATAAACATAGCCTCGAGAATCATTTGGGTTGTCACTTCGTTCAATAAGCCCCCTTAAAAGCAAGTTTCTGAGTGTATAGGCGCAATTAACACCCCTAATTGCCTCGATTTCCGTTTTCGAAATTGGACCGCGATAAGCAATTATTGAAACAACCTCCAGAGCAGCATTCGACAATGAATCTTGAAGCTCACTTTTGACCAATTTTTCAATAAACTCAGCATTTTCAGGATTAGAAACTAACTGAATCTCTTCACCTTTTACAAGGATCATTAACCCACTTTGCTCGTCACGATATTTTTCGAAAATAACAGCAAGGGCCTTCTCCAAATCCTCACTTTCAACTGACAAAATTTTTATCAGTTTAGATTTTTTAATAGGTTCGCCACTTATAAAAAGAACACTTTCGATAACGGATGTTAGTTTATTTTTTTCCATATATTTAAAAAATTGATATTTTAAATTTATTTACTGTCTATATGTTTAAGATTTATCTCTGAAAACAATTCCCCTTGCTCCACGTGGATGATTCGTTGCTTTACCAATTCGAGCATTGCAAGAAAAGAAACCACGATTTCAACCTTATCTTTTGCATTTGCAACAAGCTCGGAAAATGATGTTTGCACTCGATCCCTGAGAGTGTTTTGCAAATGAACAATTCTATCTTCCAAAGTCAAAACCTCTTTTACCATTTCCTCTTCCAATTTTTCTTGAACCGGAATTTCGCCCAACACCTTGGCAAAAGCTTTTTGCAAATCCCCTGCGACAATATTTTCTGGCGGATAAAAAAGTGTCGTCAAGCCCAAGAATCCTTCTCGCGCAAAACTTGCCTTTGGGGAATCAAAAATAGTAGCAATCTTTGCCGAAGCATCTTTAAATTTTTTATACTCCGCCAGCTGATATTCCAAATCCTTAATTTCTTCCTCTTCTTCTTCGGTAAATTCAAGCATTGGCAATAATGCTTTGGATTTAATCAAGATAAGTCGCGATGCCACCGACAAAAAATCAGCCAGATGAGCAAGCGTGATGTCTCTGGCCTGAGTGATGTATTCCAGATATTGGTCTGCGATTTTTGCCAAACTAACACGAGTAATATCAAGTTTTTCTTGCTCTGTTAATTGCAAAAGCAAATCCAATGGACCTTCAAATTGTTCGAGCTTAATGTGATATGCCATAATAATTCCCAATCAATAACCAAAATATTTCAATTCTTATTTTTAAATCAAGCTCTAGATAATTTTGCTGCGCATTTTATCTCATCTTCGCTTTTATTATCCACCAGAGTAAAGGCTGGATACAATGCAAGCAAAATCACTAAGGCAAGAAATAAGAACATTGCTTTTACCGGAAAAACAACCAGCAGCATTGCAGAAACAGCTGTCGCAGCAATATAAGCGACACTTCGCGAGGTTCTGAAGAAACTTATGATGTCCATATCATCACCATCAATTCTCTTGTAAAAATAAGAGTCGCGCAATGTCTCTACCATCGCAGCACCTATTCTCGTCATAAAAAGCACCATCCCCCAAATAAAAACTGATGTGCTTGTCACGAAAAAAATACTCAGTGTTGAAGTAGCCATCACAAACAAGGCAAAGATTATCATTTCTTTTTCTCCAATTTTTTTATCCGCAATTATCCCAACTGGATAATTGATCAAAATAAAAGGTATCAACATTATAGTAAAGATAACTCCAATCTGACTCCACGACATTCCCAAATCAAGCAGATACAGTGGAGTATACACTGTCATCAGTGCATAAAAAAATTCCAACACAAACGACACCCAATATATGCGCATCAAGTTTTTGTTCACAAATATTTTTTTCACCAAATCCCTGATGGTTATATTCCCATTAAATTTGTTATTGCCCCCACGTAATCCAACCAGGCCGATAACAAAAATTATCATACTGATAATCATCGACAAAAAGAAGAGTCCTGAATAATCATACGCCTCCAAAATATGAGTAGAAAGAATCGGCCCAAGCATAAAGCCAGCACTGATGATCATCAAATGAAGTCCTCGTATTCTGCCTGATTTTCTGTCTTCAGAATAAGATTCCATAATGATATCCAACACCACATACATCAAATAAGATGTGATGATGTTTATCATCAACAAGAATATTCCAAATATAGACGGCGGAACCATAATAAGCACTGCCATAGCAAAAATTTGCAAAAAGAACAGCAAGAAAAAAGTTGTTGATTTCCCCAGGCTCTTTATGAATTTATGCATATTCAAAAGACCAAGCAGTGAAACCACATACGCCAAGAAATAAAAAACACTCACATTCTCGCTACCCAAAGACAATTTGAAATAAGACGATTCAACGTAAACGAGAAGTGATTGAGAAAAACCGAGCAAAAAAGAAACAAATGTTATCAATTTCAATTTACCATCATTAAGCTTTTCCTTGTGTTTTTTATTTGCCATTATTTCTTGCCCCATTAAATTCGCCTCTGACGAGCACTTAACGGGGATAAATATTTGTTTTTTGTTTAATGAAGAATGATTTATATTACTTTTTTCTTTTTCGTGACAATTTTAATGCCAGCTTCAGTAAGTTGTTTTTCATCCAAAACACTTGGAGCTTCCATCATCGGATCTTCAGCTTCTCCTGTCTTGGCAAAAGCAATGACTTCTCGAATATTTGGCTCATTCTGAAGAATCATTACCAATCTGTCAACACCAGGTGCAATTCCTCCGTGTGGAGGTGCTCCATATTTAAATGCTTCTAACATATGACCATAATCTCTTTGCACATTTTCTTCAGAAATTCCCATAATCTCCAGAACCTTGCGAAGTGCTTTCGGTTCGTGATTCCTAATACTTCCACCACCCGCCTCATAGCCATTAAGAACAACATCGTATTGGGTCGTAAGAATATCTCCAATATTTTTCTTATTCATCAAATCTTCCATAAATTCAGGTTTCGGACGAGAAAACGGATTATGTGTAAATGTCCAACCGGTTGATGATTCTTCATCTTTTTCAAAAAATGGAAAGTCTACCACCCAACAAAATGCGAGCAGATTTGGATCATTTTTGTCTTCTCGAATGTCTGGCTTATCATTGCCGTATTTCTCCATCGATTCCTTATATGAAAAACGTGGAAAAGGAATTTCTTGAATTCTTTTTTCTGGAAATTGAGTTTGCACAAGTTCAATAAGCATTTTTTCAACAATATTCATCACATCCTCTTGCTCAACAAAACTCATTTCCATATCCAATTGAGTGAATTCCGGTTGTCTGTCCCCGCGAGTGTCTTCATCACGAAAACATCTGGCAATTTGAAAATATTTTTCAATTCCAGCAACCATCAACAACTGTTTATATTGTTGGGGTGATTGCGGAAGAGCATAAAACTTTCCCTTATATATTCTGGATGGAACCACATAATCCCTTGATCCTTCTGCAGTGGTTTTTCCAAGGATAGGAGTTTCAACTTCAATAAATCCTTGATTGCCAAGAAAATCTCTAAAGAATTTTACAACTTTGTATCTGGTCAAGATGTTATTCCTCATTCTTTCCGATCTAAGATCCAAATAACGATATTTTAATCTAATTTTTTCATCAACATCCTTGGTGTCTTTGGCAATTTCAAATGGCGTAGTTTTTGCCTCATTCAAAATATTTATCAAAGTAACTTCCAATTCTACTCCACCAGTTGGCGAATCTTCTTTTCTAGCGCTCACTGGGCGCTCCTTAACCAAGCCTTCCATTTCAATCACAAATTCACTGCGCAGTCTCTTGGCGTTATCATGAGCCTCCATATGATCAGGGATGACAACGGTCTGGATAATTCCACTACGGTCACGCAAATCAATAAAAATCAATTTGCCATGATCACGACGAATATGAACCCAACCCTGAAGCTTAACAGTTTTTCCAATAAATTTAGGAGTGTCAACAATATTTGTTCTTTGCATATATTTTAAAATTAAATTAACCCAACAATTCACTCACTCGCCGGGCAAGATCACTGGGAACCAATCGTGTTTTTTCATAAAAATCACTGACACCCATATCTCGCACCGGCTGAATATCTTCCTCAATTAATGATGCTGATATCACAATTATAGGAATATTTTTGGTTTTATCATCCAACTTAAGACGTTTAATGATTTCCTCTCCACCCATCGCAGGCATAGTCATATCAGTGATAATCAAATCATATTGGTTTTCAGTTGCAAGTTTACTACCCCAAGCACCATTTTTGGCATATTCAAGACAAAAACCATCACTTTCCAATTTTTTGCCAAACATTTCCAGGAAAACTTCCTCATCCTCAATAAAAAGAATTTTTTTGCCAACACATTTATTATCAATATTTTCACCGCCTGAGCGCTCCTTATTTTTCTTTTGCTCGCTATATTCATTCAAAAGTCTTTGCACCTCAGCCACAAGCTCAGAAGGGCTATATTGCGTCTTTCCTATAAAATCATTGGCACCATTTTCCCTGGCCTCTTTTTCATTATCAGTCTTATTAAGATTGCTCAATATGATTATTTTCAAATCACTGCTATATTGCGTATTGCTGCGAAGCTCCTTTAACACGTCCATTCCGCTCATTTCGGGCAACACCATATCCAAAAGAATAAGGTCGAATTTATCCTCAAGGGCAAATTTTAAAACTTCTTTTCCCGTAACAGCATTAACAACTTCAAATCCAGCTGATTCGAATTTTTTTTGATATATTTCAGCGATCATTGGATCGTCCTCAACAAGCATTATTTTGGTCATAAATTAAGCTTTTTTGTTATTTTTACTGCTTTTTAGTATTTAAAGTATAGCGAATTCAAAGGAAAAAAGCAATACATTGGGTTAAATAATTTTCAATTTTCAATTCACAATTTTCATTAAATTTTCAATTTCTTAATTTTCAAACTTGAATTCGAATTTGGTCATTGTATCATTGGGATTTTATTGGAAATTGGAAATTGATCATTGGAAATTTGGAAGCCCAATAGACACTTCGATTAAAAATTTTCATATGTTCTTAATTTCCCGCATAACTTCTTCTATTATCCATCCCGGTGTGCTTGCTCCTGCTGTTACTGCCACTTTTTTGCAATCAGCAAACCATTTTTTTTCAATTTCCGAAGCTCGCTGAACAAAATATGACGATTCATTAACGCGCTTGGCGATTTCCCAAAGACGCTTTGAATTGGCACTTTCTGGCGATCCAATAACAATAACAACATTGTTTTCTTGCGCCAATTGTTTTATCTCGGTTTGACGATGATGCGTTGTCAAACAAATAGAATCAACAACTTCTGCATTTGGATATTTTTGTGAAATTTGAGCAGCCGCTCTGTCAACAAATTCCTGATCTTGCGTGGTTTGTGAAATAACAGCAATTTTTTTTGTATGATCAACATCGAAACCACACAAATCTTCATCCGTTTCAATAAAAATAGCTCTTTTATTTGCCCACTCAAAAATGCCTTTTACTTCTTTATGATTTTTTTCACCAATAATCACAATTTGAGCATCTCTATCAAAAAATGCCTTTGCCAACCTTTGCACTTTGACCACTCGCGGACAGGTCGTATCCACCAAATCAACCTTGTATTTTTTAGCAAGCTCATAAATCTGAGGACCAATACCGTGAGCCGTAATCACCAACGTTCCAACTTCCTTCTTTATTTTTTCAAAAAAATCCTCCAGCGGACCTTCAACGTGCACTTTTTGAATCCCCATTTTTTCAATCTTTTCCACCACATCCTCATTATGAACAAGTGAACCCAACACAAAAATAGGCCTTTTTACTTTTGGGTCCTTGGCAATTTTTTCCACAATGTCATATGCCCGTTCCACTCCCTCGCAAAAACCAGCATATTGGCTGAGTGTAATCTCCATAAGGTCTACGAACTTACACTGAATTAACTTACTCTATTATGCCGTGTCATTCCCGTGAAAACGGGAATCTAGGACCAAGCAATGCTCTGGATCCCCAGTCAAGCTGAGGATGACAAGATAACACAAAAAATCCAACACTACAAGGCAATGAATTTTTTAAAACTATTTTTTCAATAATTGCAGAAATTCCTCAACTGTCATAATTTTGCTTTCACTTTCATTTCTTTTTTTAACTTCAATCCCGCCAGCAGCTAAAGATTTTTTGCTGATAACTGCGCGATATGGGATTCCAATCAAGTCAGAGTCTGCAAATTTTTGTCCAGCTTGCGCCTCGCGATCATCGAACAAAACTTCAATGCCATTTTTCAAGAGCTGCGCATAAATTTTTTCCGCTTCCCCATCCTCGCCCAAGTTCAAAAGATGCACAGAAAATGGCGCGATGTTTTCCGGCCACACCAAACCTTTATCATCAGCAAACAGTTCTGCAATTACTCCCATCAAGCGACTAACGCCAATGCCATAACATCCCATAATTATTGACTGCTTCTCACCTTTTTCATCACTATAAAATAATTCGAGGGCATCGGTATATTTACTTTCCAAGTGAAAAGTATTGCCAACTTCAACACCCTTTTTTTCCACCAAATCTTCGCGCTTAAGTCCAAGCTTTTCAAGATTTTCATCTGTGAATATCTCATCATTGATTGCAACTCGCTTTTTCTCATCAACATATATCTTGTCTTCACCAACATCACTCAAGGTTTGAAATTCATCACTAAAGCGTGGAGTGAAAATTCCACCATCGGCATAAGTTCTATAAGTGATTTCCCCCAATCCCAATCTGTCATACACTCGAAAATATGCTTTCACAATTTTTTCATATTCCTCGTTATGCTGCTTTTGATCACGAGAAAAAGTGTACATATCTTTCATTAAAAATTCGCGACCACGCAAAAGTCCACTTTTGGCACGTTTCTCATTTCTAAATTTATTTTGAATTTGATACACCGCAAAAGGCATATCTTTATATGAACCCAAATAGTTACTAACCGCATCAACGATTGGTTCTTCGTGGGTTAGTCCCACTCCAAGTTCTGTGCCATTTACAAGCTTGGTTTTAAACCAATTGTCCACCTTAGCATCATCCCAACGATCAGTTTTTTCCCAAATTTCCTTAGGCTGAAGTGTTGTCATCATCAATTCCTGACCACCAACACCATTCATTTCTTCGCGAACAATTTTTTTAATATTTTCAAGAACTCTAAGCCCCAACGGCATGTATGCATACACGCCAGCCATTTCCTTATGAATAAAACCAGCTCGAATCAACAGCTGCGCATTCTTCGCAACTTCATCAGATGGCGCCTCTTTTTTAGTTTTAGTGAAAAGTTGTGATTGTTTCATAAATAATAGTTTTTAAAGTTTGTAAGGTTATAAGGTTCGTAAAGTTATTGTATCAAATTTTTGCCTTATTGCAAGCAAAAAAACAGCCCTGTTATCATTCCCACGAAAATGGGAATCAAGAACTGTTTTTTTTCATTTTGCATTATAAACCTTACAAACTTTAAGAACTTTACAAACTTTACAAACTTACCCCATATGCTCTACTGGTATTTCAATAATAAACCTTGATCCCATCCCGGCGCCGTCGGATTCAACCCAGACTTGGCCGTGGTGTGTTTCGGCGATGGCTTTGCCGACATATAGACCAAGGCCTGTGCCACCGACGTGAAGACGCGACACATCTTTGCCACGAGAAAACTTTTTGAAAAGATATGGAATTTCCTCTTTTGGAATGCCGATACCGGTGTCTGAAACAGTGATACGAATCATTTTTCCAAATTCAGATTTTTGTATATAGAGTTACTTTTTAATAAAAATGATTGCCTCATCTAACAGGTTTTGGAAGTCTTTATTTTTTGACCAAATTTCACCTAGTTTCTTCCTTAGCTTATCATGTTCTGGATATCCACCATCGCCAGATAAAATAATTGAATTGAATTCAGCTTGATCCAATAAGAAAGTTAGAGATTCTTTCAAATCCTCAATTTGATCATTTGTCAGACCTTTCTTTTTCAAATAATTTCTATAGTAATATAAAAACTGAAGATGCATGATCTCGTGGCAAATTGTCGTGATTGAAAATGGAATACTATGCCACATGGAAACCATGAACCAACTTTCCTTTTCACTATATGGACACATGAAGCCCGTAGTAAAATAGCAATCAAATTTATCAGTAAAAATAGGCTTTCCAGTTATATCTGAAAGTATTTTGAAATATTTTTCCGAAACAAGATGCCATGATTTTTCCAGCGCCTGCATTTCACTTTTCATGACTTTACTTTTATATATTTTTTTCGAATCTTTTTCAATATGATTTTCAACGATTTTTTGAGCGCCAGCAAAAGTTGCTTTTTCAATTTTAACCAAGAGATCATCTGGGATTTGAGGAATTTGCTCACGCCAATTAAGACCCCAGATATTTTTATCCTTGGCAATAAGCACCCAGCTCCAAGCATCCTTTTTTAAATTGTAATTGAAATTTAGTTTATTCATACCTTAAGTACCCAGGTTCAAGTTTCTATTTAAAAATGCAAATTTATTTTTATATGTTTTTTTCCATTATAGCTTCAGTATATTTCAAATTGAATCCGGATTTTTCATAAAGAGCAACAGCAGAAGCATTGTCTGTACGAACCTCTAAAGTCAATTTTTCTACTCCCAATTTTCCAGCCTCTTCTTCTAGAAGAGAAAGTGATTGAAAACCATACCCTTTTTTAGTAAAAGGCTCATCAACCATCATAACAACTCTTCCAATTTTAGATTGAATATTCATAAGAACAACATACCCAATTGGAAGATTATCCAACTTAATACAATAACATTTTCTATCTTCCTCATTCCGAATCATTTTCAAAGTATCTTCTTCTGTTCTGGCCTGCCTGAGCATGTATTTGCTATTATTGGGGTTGGTATACCAACCCATCAAGATGGGAAGATATTTTTTATCAAAAATTTCTAAACTAATTTTATTCATAATATTTTTAAGTTAGGGGGGATTTTTTTCCATAAATCCCCCCTATTTTAAGATTTGCACCAGCAACCTGCATCTTCACCGCAGATACTACCAGTTAAATAATAAGCTGAAGCCCTGCAACCTCCACATTGAAATTTGTAGTCACATGCTCCGCACTTACCCTGAAGATTTGATCGCAGGGACCTTGCAATAGAAAAGGCCTCAGCATCTCTCCAGATAGATCTTACAGTTTCTCGTTTCACATCTCCACAATAAACTGGGAGGCATGGGCACAGCAATACCGAACCGTCTTGGGCGATATACATAATGTTCAATCCGATTGAACATCCACCTACCTTACCTTCCTCAAATTCCTGTTCATTTAGCAAAAAACGAGAGAACGGATCACCCAAAGAAAGACGCATATCCAATTCTTTAGCCCTATTGGCCAAAGTAGTAAACAAAACCTTCAATTCTTCAGGTTTCAGTAATTCTACTGACCCACCCTTACCTGTTGGAACTACACGCCTGATAGCATAAATACTTGCGCCAATATCATGTGCAAATTCCAGAAGAGAACTTGCTTCATGTGCGTTCTCCCTGTACACAGTAGTACGAATAGTAACAGGAATTCCAGCATCTATCGCATATTTAATGCCCCTTGTGGCCTTTTCCCAGGTGCCTGTTTTTCCCCTGATTTTATCATGCAAGGCAGGGTTGAAAGCGTCCAGGGATATTTGCAATCCCTTAATATTTTTATCAGCCAACCGCTTAGCAATTTCTTGGGTGATCAAAGTTCCGTTTGATAACACATAGACCTCTTCAATTATATCGGTCGCGAGACCAAGAATTAAAAAGAAATCTTTATGCATCAATGGCTCACCTCCTGCCAGAGCCACCATCTTACAGCTCATCTGACTCACTTGAGTTATCACTGAAGACCACTGATCAAAACTCATACTATCCGGCAAATCTGCCTCATTGGTTTGCCGACAAAATGAGCAAGTCAAGTTACAGTTTTTGGTTAAATCGATTTGACAACTGTCTATCACATCTCGGATATCCATTTTCAATCCTCCCTTAAAAAAATGCGGGGAAAGCTCTGAAAGAACTTGCCCCGCTGGTTTTAGTTTAACCTCTTTGTCTCAGCTTAATCGCAACAGATACGACAGGTGTCGTTTTTGGATTGATTAAATCTGACACTGCAGCCCGAGCTTGAATTGAGTTGCTTAACTTCTTTGAAAACGAAGTCAGGCGGAAGAACAACATCTTTGACTTGAATAATGGATTTCATAGACTCCTCCTTTCGTAAAAATGGAAAGAACTGCACTTCCCTGAGAAAGTCCCAAGGCCCGAAAATTATCCGATGATAACATTCAGAGATCTAACAAAAAATACCAACGATTCTCAATCAGAGCTCTAGGAATATTATCCATCATAATATGTTTTTAGTCAAGCAAACTGGCCCACATTCAAAATTGTCCACAAAAAATAGCACCGCTAGTGTGCTATTTTTTATACCTCATAGAAAATAGGAAGAATTCAAAAATTCACCAAATTTACCCCACATGTTCCACTGGAATCTCGATAATAAAGCGAGAGCCCAGACCGGCGCCATCTGATTCAACCCAAACTTGACCGTGATGTGTTTCGGCGATGGCTTTGCCGACATACAAGCCAAGGCCGGTGCCACCAACATGAAGGCGTGAAACATCTTTTCCACGTGAAAACTTTTTGAAAAGATATGGAATTTCCTCTTTTGGAATGCCGATACCGGTGTCGGAAACCGTGATACGAATCATTTTTCCAAATTCAGATTTTTTTCCAACAATAACAAATCCATTTTCATCAATTACGACGCCATCTTCTCTGAGTTCAGCTTTGACTGTTGCACCTCCCTTTTCAGTATATTTGAGGGCATTATCGATAAAATTGGAAACCAACTCTCGAATTTTGGAATAATCCATCACAATCTCCGGCAAAGGATTTTCAGGCAATTTGATATCCAAATAAAACTTTTTGTTTTTAGCGATTAAAATAAAATTATCATAAAGCTCCTTGATCAATTTTTCAACACTACCTTTTTCAAAAGAAAATTGCATTCTGCCAGATTCAATGCGTGAAACATTCAAGAGATCCTCAACCAAATTTACCAAGCGCTCTGCCGAAGAATACACTTTTTCCAGCGCGCTATGCACACTCTCACTCACCTCTCCATACGACCCTTCCAGCAAAAGCGAAGAGAAACCCTTAATTGCTGTGATCGGCGTGCGCAATTGATGAGAAGCAATCGAAATAAATTCCGTCTTAGCATTGTCCAATTTTCGCAGCGAATCATTCGCAGTCGCCAATTTGTCAGCCATAAGCTGAAGCTGTTCTTTTCTTTCAGCCTCTTTTTTGACTGATTTGATCAAGAAATATCCAAATCCAACAGAAAGTGCAAGCGTGATTCCAGTCAAGATCTTGTTTGTATCGTTTTCAATAAAGAAAAACTGAGAGCCAATCAAAAGAACCAACGAAACAACCAACGCCTGAGCACCAAGAAGCTTGATCTCAAAAGCATTATATTTCACAATCAAAAAAGCAATGGCACCCATAAAAAAAGTCATTCCAAAGAGCCCATATTGATCAATCTCAAAAGCATATGGAACACCCTTATTATCCAAATAACTTCCCAAAAAGCCGGTTACGAAGTAAGAAAACAAAAATAATTCAATTCCAGCCACTAAATATATTATTTGTTTTTTAAATATTTCTTCCACCTTCTTGTATTGAAAAAAAGCAACAAACAATATCCAGACAAGGATAATTAAACTTAATCCATTATAATAATAAACATATTTTATATTATCCACCGCTTCACAATCAACAGCATTAAAGCTTTTCAGGTAAAATGGCATCAAAAAAATAACTGGCGACAAGAGCAAAAAGATTACACCCTTGGTATTGAAACTTAGATCATCCTTTTTTATATAAACATATGCAAAATAAAAAGATGAAATAAAAATCAAGGATGTCAAAACACCCATCATTGACCAAACAAACATTATCAGCCTACTATCAACACTAATCCAAGTTATTAAATTGCAAACTAACCATGAAGAAAATATTATTGAAATTGCTAACAATATTCTGCTAGATAAATCCTTACTCTTCAAGAAAACCATAAAGCCCACCAATAGTGAAATTACGGCCGTGGGTATATGTGAATAATATAACAAACTAGGAATTTCTATATAACAACTTCCGATGTTAGTAATGAGATTGTATTCCATGCGTATTTGTATTTATTTTAGATTAATATTTTTTAAAGATAAATTATTCTTCACAGCATAATCAATTATGAACTCATTTACATTTGGCGGATAACTCCACCAATAAAAATCCTCAAGGTCGGTTTGATTTTGTGGATATTGCCTTATAATTAAGGGTTTTAGTCCGAATTTATTCTGAATTTTTTCAATTGCTGGCAATATTATATTTTGAGCAAAATCAATATTGCTCTCGTCAACATCAAAAAAAAGTTCACACAACGCTCCATGAGCAACAAAATGAAGCAAGAGATAATAATAATAATCTGATGCTTTACCAATATTTTTAAACCAATCAGAATTCTCCAAAAAATCAACTTTATACCCGAGCAAATTAACCAGATTATGATGAAAATCAATCAGGCTTTCACCATTTTTTAAAACACATTCGCCCAATTTATTTTTTTCATTTTCAGAAAAATTCATAACATCAACCATTGCAGTGGATCCATCCTCCAATGTTACGCGTAATCGACCCAACCCCTTCTTATCCTCATTGAGATGTGTGAATATATCCTCATGATATTCCAAAACAATTGGCATTGCACCAATATAGTTCGAACATTGACAAAAAAAAGTAAACCCATTATCAGGAGAACAAACCTGCCTAAATGAAACCGTCCTCGGAATTTCATAAAATTGAGACATAAACTTCTCACCCAATTCATCCTCTATTCTCTTTTTCAAATCAGTATCCGCCCATCTCTTTTTTATCTCTTCCCTGGCCTCATCCAAAGACACATATATATCTTCTCCATTCATACTTGATATACAATTTAAAAAATATTCAACCAAATCCACATCTCAATAATACACCAAAATCAACTTTTTGGGAAAAAAGTTCAACCGCACCTTAACTCCCCAGAAAGTTTATCCACCCTTGGCAGGGAGGTAATTCGTTGGAGATTGAGGAAAATATGTATTTTAGATAAGAAAAAATGGGGTGTCTAATTGACACCCCATGCCAGAATTATCTGGATTGTTTTTTGCCCGTGAACTTGGAGCACAAATAAAGTATAGCCACAAGAACAGCTAAAACAATTGCTGGAGAAAATTGAAGGAGTACGGGCACACCCTTTAGACCTTTCAGGTAAGCAGCCCCGTTCCAAAAAGCTCCCGTGTAGTTACAAGGATCTAGCATGTTATCACCCCCTTTTTTTCTGTTTTGACACTTTTTAGGTTACATTTTTTCAGGAACTCTAATACTAAGTAACGCAAGTCCATTTTTTATAACATTTGCAGTTGCTTTGCCAAGCATTACCCTTGAATTCCTTAGATTCACATCTTCAGTTTTTATAATTGAAACTTCATTATAAAAACTATTGAAAATGAGTGTTAACTCCTCAAGATAGATACCTATGTCATGAGGGGAATCAGTTTTTTGAGCTTTTGCGATGACTTGTGGAAACATCATGAGCTTTTTTGCAAGAGAAAATTCCGACTTAACCTCAAAAGAAATTTCATTTTCATTGAGAACTTTCGTTCCTCCCGGATAAGCATCTTCGAGCTTCCGCAAGATTGACTGGATACGAACATAGGTGTATTGCAAATATGCTGCGCTACCACCCTCAAGGTCAAGCATCCTATCCCAATCAAACGAGATGTTTTTAATCCTTGATTGATGAAGATCATTATACAGAATTGCCCCCACTCCAACAATCTCAGAAATCTCATCTAATTCTTGTTGAGTTAAAGCTGAATTCTTCTGTGAAAGAATTTCGCGCGACTTTTCAACTGATTGCTTCAGTAAATCTTCTAATTCAATCAGTGTTCCTTTTCTCGTGGACATCTTTTTTCCATCCACTGTTATCATTCCAAAGTCAATGTGTTTTGCTTTCGTTGATAAGGGCAGATATCCAGTCTTATCAGCAAGGGCAAATAGTTGCTTGAAATTTAAACCTTGTTCACTACCAACCACATAAAGGATTGACTCCGGATTAAAAACTTCAGTTCGAAACTTCATCGCAGCTAAATCACGAGACATATAGAGGGTTGAGCCATCCTGTTTACGCAATAAAAATGAAGGTATATTTTCATCAGAATCCACAACAACTGCACCAGTCTCATCGTCAATCTTACAAGCACCTTTCTCCAGGCAATCCACAACTGCATTTTCCGCATCTTTAATAAAAAAGCTTTCACCAATATACAAGTCAAACTTTATTCCAAGTCGCTTATACATCTTCTCAAAATCCATAATGCTCAAATCTCTGAAACGCTTCCAAAGTGCCATCAGCTCAGAATCCCCCTCTTCAAGCTTGACGAAAAGTGCGCGCGCATCGTCCTCCATTTGAGGATTCTCCTTGGCAAGATCATGAAATTTTACATACAAGTCTTTCAATTCAGTAATAGGATTTTCAATTATTTTTTGCTCATCGCCCCACTGCTTATACGCCAATAACAGTTTACCAAACTGCGTGCCCCAATCTCCAAGATGATTATCTTTGATAATAGTATAGCCGGTCTTTTCGTAGAGGTTGGCAAGAGCTTGTCCTATAATAGTTGACCTAAGATGACCCACACCCATTGGCTTGGCAATATTAGGAGAGGAAAAATCAATAACCGCCACCTTTTTTGCATTCACATCGGACTCGCCATATCTGTCTCCCATGCTGGAAATGCAAGAAAGTACCGAGGCATACAAACCGCTCTTTCTTGCCTCTACATTAACAAAAGGACCAGCAGCAGAAGCTTTTTCCACGAATTCCATACCCTCATTGGCGTTATTAATCCCATCAACTATCTTTGAAGAAAGAAGTTGGGGATTCACTTTGAGCTTTTTCGCCAACCCAAAGGTTTCAATTGCGAAATCTCCTTCAACGTGAGATGGAGGAGCCTGTAACTGAAAATCTCCGCCAAAAACGCCTGGTGCACCAACCGAATTTCCTACAACATCGCTCAGCTCCTTTTGCATCCTGAAAGAAGGATAGGTCTCAGTTGAAATATGTTCTTTTTCTACGAGCTCACGATTAACCCTGCCAAGAACAGAGTCGACTGTTTCCATAATTTCCTGCTGATATTGCTCGAAAACGGGTACTTCCCTTTCTTTCTTTTTCATAGTTTCTTCTCCTTTTTTATATTTTGTGGTTTCATTTTTCAAAGATATTTATTATGAAATAAAATTAGTTTGCTTATCAGCTTCATAATACAATTCTCGCTGAAAAACACAATAAAGTCAATCACGCATAAATACAGGAAAATGAATCTGCAGGACACTGCATAATATTGTAAAAGAACTTCAAAACACATCTCTTTTTCATTCCTGTAATTTCTAACTATAAATCAATCTTGTCATTTTATCAATATTTTCAGCCCTAATTTAAGCCATATTTCATATAAAATCCCCTAGCATCAGTTTTTGGATATTGCATAAATTTCTCCATAACAAGGAGATAGGACTTATCTTGCCATTTTAATCTGTCTTCTTCTGATATCAAAGAAAGGACCTCGGTTTTCCATTTTTCTGGATAGCATACAAATTCCTTCTGCAAGGCATTACAAACTTCTGGAATAGTGCATAGTAATCCCATTTTTTTACCAACCAGCATATCAGCCCAAAGAATTGCCTCTCTTATGTTGATATCTGTTACTTTCAAATCAAGCTTTAATGTATAGAGTAATTTAAGTTTTTTCTGCAAAACATCCAACTCAACGATTTCTCCTGGATAATCATCGTCTGGCGGAAAATTATGTTTTCTATGAAGATTATAATACCACTCAAGATATGCTTTTGCTGTTTCTTTATTTATTGGCTTCTTTACACAAATAAAAGTGTCTATATCATGGTCATTATCCCAAAATCCTTTTGCAAACCCTCCACAAATAAAACCAAAAGCGAGGTTGTCTCCAAATATTTTACAAACTCCATTCATAAAATCCCTTCTTATTTTTTCTTCGGTTTCCTTTCTTGTGCTCATAATTTACGACTTGTAAAATTTAATAATCTCTTTAAGTCCACGATCCAAAATATTTCTTTCAATATTGGGGCTAATTCGCACATATGGTTTTGAAAAAATAAAACTAAGCACCCCTGGATACACCGAGACTTTAATATTCAGCAGCAATTTCAAAAATACATCGTAACTATCTCTTGTTCCTGGTATGTTAAATAAAATATTAAGTGAATGACTTGGTTCAATCACCTCAAATCCCGCGCTTTTTAATTTTTCTACTACATAAAGCCTATTATCGATTACAGCCTGTCTGTTTTTATTTGTTTGTTGAACATAATCAAAATAAAGTTCATCCAATTTTTCATCGGAAATATCATATTCTGAAAATAACTTTTTATCCAACGCTATTTCTTTTTGTCGATGCAGCTCAAAAATGGCCAGACCTTCCATTAAAAGATAAAAAAATGAAGCAGGCGACCCATAAGAAGAAGATGCATGTTCGTAATAATCATTAATGAAATCTCTATCCGCTATAAACCACCCTAGTTTTATTCCTGGAGCAAAAAACTCTTTTGATAGGCTATTGATCCTGATAACGTTTTTCCTTGTTCTTAAATTTCCAAAAACTTTTTCTCCAAAACACTCATGACACTCATCAAGAATTATCAATGTATTTTCAGATGTTTTTTCTATGAGCTCAGCCAAGGAATCTTCTGATACCTTTTTGCCACTAGGATTTATAACTGTTTGTATAAGTGCAACTGCGGTATCAGGCGCAATTCTATCGATTAAAGGTTGCAAATTAACACAATCCTCATTGTATCCATCCAGCTCAACAAGCTCAACATTAAAATGCTGTGTCATGCTTTTAACCAATGGAGGATAGTTAGGTGTCGCGCAAAGAGCATTTACCCTCTGGCCAAATTTTTTAACTCTATTTTTTGAAATATATTCCAATAAATCAGAAATTGCTGCCGTAGCTCCCATTGTTATGCAAATATTTTCTGAAGTATAAGGATCGTTGTTAAAAAATATATTCTCATACAGGGCGATAGCTACTCTTGTTTGCAATCTTCCTCGAGAATCAGAATAACCATACCAATTGCGATCCAATGCGTACTTAATAAAAAACTTCAAAGATTCTGGCATATTAAAAATATCATGATCCACAGAGCCACTGGAAAGAATTATATTATCATCCGAGCGATATTTTCCGTATAAATGATCCCTGAAATACACATTAAAAAGTTCCTTTGTGGTTGCGATTTTATCGCCATCATCCAACCTATCAAGAATATCTCCTCTTGCAGTATTTAAATATTTTTGCAAATGTTTTTTATATTCTTTCATTATACTACTTATAAAAATTAGGAGGCTAGCACATTACTTATCAAAACTGGACCAAACTTAAAATTATTATCATGATATACGAAATTAGCCTTTGCTCCATAACCGCCGTATGGTTCATTACCTATTTCAATATCATTAACTATTTTATTTATCAAAACTTGTGTATTGGGTATATTTTTATTCAACTCATCACTTGTGCCAAAAACTGATGCGTACATAGCATATTCAGAATAATGCTCAGAGTTTAATATTGCCAATAATTCTGACTCACTTTCATATTTTAATATGTAAAAAATCGGAGCAAAAAATTCCACAAATTCTCCATTATGATCTTTTATATCACGTTCGATGATGTGCGGAGTAACAATACAAGAATCATAATTCACCACACCCCTAAATGTAATATCATTTTCAGCTTTCAATAAAAATTCTTTTAATTCATTTATGTATTCAATTCTTTGCACCTTGCCAATTCTTACTCCTTCATCATTATAATTTCCAACTGAAACCATTGACACATCTTCTTTTAAAGTTGCGACGAATTTTTCATATATGACATCAGAAACAAAAATAACATCTATGCCTGCACAATCTTGACCACTATTGAATATTCTCATTTCTACAATTTTTTTAACAGCCAAATCAATATTTGCATTATTACCAACGATTGCAGGATTAATCCCCCTGCCATTAAAAATAAATTTTTTATCAGGAAATTCTGTGATTAACTCTTGCACATTTTCATAGCGCCCATTAAATATTACCACCTGCGAATATTCAACACATTCATCCAGAAACTGTTTTCGACTTATTGGATATAGGAAAATATTGGGCATCAAATCGGAAAACTCAACAATTTTTACAATTTTTTCAAGAAGTTCATTGATTATCATTGGCGGGCGAACACGCACTTTTTTTGCAAATGCTGATGAGGTAATTGCAAACAAAACCAATGAATACAATGGCAAATTTATTGGAAAAAAAATACTAATATTTCCATACTTTTTTAAAAAATCAAGATTTGAAAATTCATTTGAAAATCCTTGAAGAGTTTTGATACTATGCTGGATTTCATAAACAGCAGTTTCACGTGATTCATACATACACAAAATAGAGATGAGCTCATCCCTTTTTTTATCTATTTTATTAGCCAACTCGATTGTAGCCCGGATAAATTCGTTGTAATTATTGTTATTCATAAATTCACTAGTCAACCAACTTTAACTAGATTAAATTAGCAATTGCTGCACCAGAGTCAAAATATGCTTTTTCCCCCGCGATAATAAAAAAATAGAACACACTCCCATGTTCGATCTTCGGAAAAATATTCCTCGGCCACCGAGTCGACAGAGAGATTATCACAATGTTGAAAACGATCAGGATTAAGTAAGATAATCCAAGCCAAATCTACACTAAATAATGCAGTTCTGTTATTCTTGCTTGTTATATCACATCTTGCTCTACGAGGAGTCCAGCCAGTATACCTGCCACCGGTATTCACATCAAGAATTAAAATATCTCCTGGAATATTCTCCTCGATAAGCTTTCTTCTTAAAGCAATAATTTTAATACAACGAATGCAATTCTGTTCCAATTGTCCCTTGCGGTAATGTGTAAATTTACCCTTCCGTTGCTTTTCTAACAAATTACAAACATGCTCTATCAGTGTTCCAATTTTGATATATGGATCATCCACTTTATTTAAATTAGCAAGAAAACTCAATTTGGGAATTGCAACCCTAACAAATCCTTTTGGCAAAGGGTCATTAACTCTTTTTTCCAAATATTGCAGATCAATCATAGCTCCGATAAGATATTTTTCCTGCAATAACTTTAACTGTTCATCTAGAGATTTTATCCAATCTTTCGGTTCAAAAAAGGCCTGCTCCAGGACAATATCATTTTCAAACATATTCAATTTTTCATTAATATCAGAAGACATGCACATAAAAAAATAACCCCTCGTTTTAAAGCATAATTACCTCAAAAACAGGTAACGATAGCATCTTTTACTAAGATTGTCAAGCCCACCGAAAAATTCCACTTCTACAAGTGAGATATGCGCAAACAGAGACAAAAACTCTGTTTTTGAAAGTTTTTTTACATATGCCCCCTGCAGGACTCGAACCTGCGACCTCCTGGCTAGATTCCAGATGCTCCATCCACTGAGCTAAGGAGACAATTTTATTATAGATGCATTTTAATTTTGTGCAAGCAGACTAACTAAATATAAATGAATTATCATAAATAAATACGCAAAAATTTATTATTATACCAAATCCCCCATATCCAGTTCATCCGCAATGAATTCATAAGGAAACCCCGCAAGAAATACGATCGGACGACACTGGAAAATTTTCGTAGTGAACTTGAACACCTTGTACTTGCAAAGCATCTGCTCTGTTTGAACAATAAGGACAATGTCCCAGAGGAACTCTCCTCAAATATTAAATTGATTGGAAACCCAATCTGTTATCACAAAGGTAGCGGCTTCATGCCACTACCTTTTTTATTTCTGTGGTATTATGTGGGTATAAGAAAATAACAATAAAATATATGGATAATGATAGGAATATGGAATTACTTTCCTGTTTTGATGAGACTGGCAATCACATTGAACCGCACACAAGAAAAGAGGTTCATGAACAACCATTGAAATTTTGGCATGCTGTTACAAATATTTGGGTGATAAATTCAAAAAGTGAAATTCTTTGCACACATAGATCAAGCATCAACGAGGGTAATCCCAACAAATGGCAGACGTACGTCGGAGGACATGTAAAACATGAGGACAGCTTTAAAGAAACTGCTGTCCGCGAATTAGATGAAGAATTAGGATTAACTCCCGATGATGGAAAATTAATATCAATAAAGGAAGAAAAAGGTGAACATTGGAAACATATCACAGCCATGTTTGCATTTTTCTGGGATGGAAAAGCTGAAGACACAAACGCAAAAGATGGAGAAATTGATGGAGCAAAATGGATGAGCTTTGAAGATTACATGAATGATTTTAATACCAATCCAGAACAATGGTGCAATAATATAAATCATGAATTATACACGGATATTTTAAAACTAAAGGTTGAATAAAATAAAATTAATCCTCAAACATCCCCTCGTCTCTCATTGTACTTTCTTCATTTCAGCCTCATGTTTATTTCTTACGATCTAATTTTTGCGTCATCAATTCTGAAATGGAATCATTGTCCAGATAGCTCCTAAAGTACCAGTGATCATCATCTTCTTGTGGAAGCAATGGAACTATCAATGGCTTTACACCAAAGATAACCTCTATTTCTTTAAAGCTTTTAGTGACAACTTCATCTGTAAACTGTTTCTCATTTCTCTTTACTATAAAATTATCAAAAAGTATTCCATAACAAACAAAGAATGCAAAGAATTTTTTGTAATATTCCAATATCCCACTCTTTCCGGAAATATGTTTACACCATTTGAAATCATCAAAAGACTCTATGCTTATCCCATAAGATTCCAACAATCTATAATGAAAATCAACCAAGTTCTCACCCCAAAATGTTTTTATATCACAAAGCCTTTTTCCATCAGAATCAGCCATATCTATTATCGCAATATTACTACTTTCGTTACTATCCTTGTTTGCATTCTTATTTTTCAAAAATGACAATTTTCCAAGAGAAACTTTGTCATAATTTTTGGTGCAAAACTTATCTTCAACACCTTCCAATCCTATCGGCTTCAAATCGGTATGCCCAGCCAAATCAAGAAAATATAAAAGTTCTTGATTAGGTGTGATTATGTTTCGAGATATGGCAACTCTCGGCTCAGCCCTAAAAGGCTCAGGAATTTCCCCGAGGTATTCCTCAACTTTTTTACGAAGTTCATTATCATTCCATCTTTTCCAGACTTCCTCCTTTGCCACAGATAAAGGAGTGTACATATTATCAACCGAAAAGCCCTCTTTCTTTTCATTCTGTTTTTCAATATCCATAAAAAACTCGCATTTATTGCTTATCTTGATTTGTTGCTAACGAAGTATGATAGCATAAAATCTTCAGCAAGTCAATCATTCTTGCTGATATTTTTCTTTTCTTATTTGATTATAACCTCAAATTCATTTTTGGGGAAGAAAAAAGCGCCGATGATGATTCATCTAGCGCTTTAATTACATCTTCCAAATTGAGCTAATAAGCTCGATCACACTTTCATGACCAAGACTATACAGCCATGCCCAGAACAAACCCTGAACAACTGTCAGCCCAACAACTGCCATTGCAGTTTTGAAAAAACCCTTGAGCTCTTTTTTGTAAAAGAAAATGAGCTGTTCAGGTCCATCCCAGATTGTTGCCATTGGATGCTGAATGATTTTATACATCCAACCAGCAATTTTTGATTGAGCTCGCACCGCTTCGAAACCTCTGCGATGTGCTTCGCCCAGTGTCAGATCTTGACCGGATTTGACACATCCGACAATCGAAATGACAACGCATCCAATGTCGAACATCCAGGTGGCAAAGAAGATCCAGAAAAATCCCCAATGCCAGTCATTGAGTTGACTAACCATCACCGCGCAAAGAATTGCCAGGTGATAATCAGCAACATCATAGACCAAACCTCTCAAGAAATTGGCACGAATTTTTTTTCCAGCTTCTTCGAGAGAATCTCCCTGCTCGATTGTGTGAAATCCATTAAATGCAATTTTGCACATCGAGACAAGCCAACGGAAAAAATTGACAATTTTTTCACATACCGGATGAAGACCGCTCAGCCAGAGGAAAAATCTTTTTCCAAAACACAAAATTTTCTTGAAAAGTTCACTGTGGAAAATCTTTCCGACGACTCTTGCAATCTGAATTAAAAACAGAAAAACAAGAGCTATCACCAAAAACCGAATTGCAAACTCTCTGACGAAGTCGATCATTTCGACACCTCCTTATTTGATTGTTAAATTAACTGATTTTCTATTATACACCCAAAAACACCATTTGTCAACCACAAATGGTGTTTTTCAGCTCAAATAAAAGGGTATTAATACCCCCAGCCCTGGACCCTTTGGGCTTTCGAGGCAAGCCTCGAGGTATTAAACCTTTTGGTATCGTCGTTCCCTGGCCGGACAGGCACTCGGAAATGCTTGTCTGGACAATCATTTCACTCGTTTCACTAGATAATAAAGCATTTAAAACAAAAAAGATGGAGAAATTCCATCTTTTTTTACAATATCACAGCATTTTTTTCATTATTCCTCAATTTCACCTTCATCCAAAAATGTTTCATCGGAAAGACAATCTTCAATTTCAGGATCACATTCTATAAGTTCTTCCTCTTCAGCCAAGCATTCTTCATCGCCATCTTCGCAAACAACCTCTTCACCTTCCGCAGCCAAACATTCCTCATCATCCTCTTCGCAGGCAGACTCCTCCACAGCAAGACATTCTTCATCACCTTCTTCACATTCAACTTCTTCATCTTCAATTGGATTATCTATTGTATATTGAATTGGGTCATTGCATTCAACTCCTTGCTCCTCCTTGGTAACTTCGTCGCAAAGAATTTTTTCACAATCCTTTTCTCCCCATATCCCATCGCCATATGGTTCAACACAAGTCCAAGGATCACAGCTTTCATCTGTTTCCGGATCGCAAAGCGGAATATTTGCCGCATTCCTCCTTGCAACAGCAAAATACCAAATATCATTTTCTTCGTCTCCAGTGCAAGCCTCACCTTCTTCTGTTGAGTCAGGATCACACTCCCACACAAAACATTTCTCCTCATATGGATCACAATCAATCTGCGCTTCAATGACATAATCTTTTTTAATCATAATACGCCAATAAGTCGCCCCCACTGAAGCAATAATCAAAAGTGCCAAAACCCAGAGCAATATTTTATTTTTTTTATCCATAGAAAAAATTTTAAAAATTCAACACTTTTATTGTACCACAAATATCAAACCAAAGAAAAAAGGCATCTGGATTTTATAAATCCAGATGCCTTGAAAGTTTGCATACGATATTAGAAACTAAACGTTACTCCTCCGCCGTATATCCATTCTGTCTTACGTCCGTCGTCGACTTTAGTAAGAGGGCTGATCACTTTTGCCGAGGCATCAAGTGAAAGCCAGTCGGCAACTACATACGATGGACAAACTTCATATGCGCCAATCAGTGCTTTGTCAGCGCCGTAGGCACCATAATCGTATACCATTTCCACTTGATGATTGATGGAAAAATCTTTCGAAATTTCCCAATTATGTTTTAGGGCAGTGTGCATATGCAGACCTTTTGATCCCACATCATTGCCTTTAGCGGGAATGCCATATTCCGCTTTGATTGATGGAGTAAGGGTATGACCCTCCTCAATAATGTCGAACTTTTTGTTAAGTTCGAGATACGGCTGAACAATGTCGCCTTCTGGACTTTCAAACAGCGTAGCAATGTCCCAATATGAGACACCAGCATCAATTCCAATTCCAGCAACTTCGCCAGCCCACCCAAGTGTGTAATCAATTTCGTTTCCATAGTTAGTGGAAACGCCAGCGTTTTTTAGTGATGTGCTGACCCAAATTTCGAGATAGACGCCGGATGGCGTATGTGTGATGGTCAGTTCATTTTCCACAACCGAACGGTTGTAAAAAACTGTGCCAGCGTCACCCACAGACTTTGAAAGAACCTTGGAGGAAAAATTAACCTCTATATTCCTTTTTTTCAGTTCTTCCATTGTTATGCGAGCAGCTTCTTCTTCGACTGCAAATACTACATTAGAAAAAGAAACCAATAAAACAACAACCATAATAATAAATAACTCTCTCATTTCCTGCCTCCTTTTATTGTTAAGTTTACTGAATTTTGCCATTCAATGACAATATTATATTATACTCCTAAAAACAGCATTTGTCAAGCAAGCGTAATATCCCAATAGCTTGGAAACGTTTCTGATATACTAAATGGTTATCAATTAACTTTCCAACTATATGGCATACACAACAAATCCAAGGATGCCC
>Ga0076173_106_pt1 | contig 34457 bp, 30 predicted proteins | sample RifGroD2_FD_67770 | JGI IMG/M metagenome (GOLD analysis project Ga0076173, IMG submission 67770) | Parcubacteria bacterium GW2011_GWD2_38_11
AGTTTTGAAAATTGCCAAAACGTTAACCATTCCTAAGTCAGTGCGAACAATTTCTGGTGGCAACATATCTATCACCATTTTCTTAACTTCTTCAACAAGTTCGTAAATAATTTTGAAAGTTTTAATTTTAACCTCACTTCCTTCAGCTAGCCTCTTGGCAACAGGCGTTGTTTCTACATTGAAACCAAAAATAACAGCTTGTGAAGGTGCGCTGACCTTAACATCAGATTCGGTAATGTTTCCAACTTCTGATTCAACAATGTTGATGATAACTTCATCAGTTTTGATTGTTGAGATGATTTGTTCGATCGCTTCAAGAGAACCTTGAACATCTGCTTTCAGCACAAGGTTGAGTTTTTGAATTTTGTCTTCTTCCATAATTCGCATTAATTTTTGCGAAGTAACCTTTTCTTTGCGTTCAATAAGTCCGCCTGAAAATTCTTTTGATTTTAGACGTGCAATTGATTTTCCGCTCACAACCTGAAGCACATCATTGGTGTTTGGCGTGCTGTTAAGACCCATCAAGGTTACAGGAGTAGACGGTCCAGCAATTAATAAATTTCTTCCAGTAAAGTCTTCAATTTTTCGAATGCGACCATATGCTGTTCCAGCGGTAACATCCTGACCGACTTTCAATGTGCCTGTTTTAACTAATATTGTTGCTACGGGGCCTTTTTGTGGATCAAGATTTGATTCAAGCACGATTGCAAAACCATCTCTCTTGTCGTCGGCCTTGAAATCTTCAACTTCAGCCACAAGTAAAATATTTTCAAGCAAATCATCGATGCCGATGTTTTGTTTCGCGCTGATTTCAGCTGCCATCACATCTCCACCCCATTGTTCGATGATAATTCCATTATCAGCCAATTCTTGTTTAACTCGTTGCGGGTTGGCATCAGGTTTGTCAATTTTGTTGATTGCAACAACAGTTGGAATCTTTTTTTCTTTTAGATACTCAATAACTTCCTTGGTTTGTGGACGAACTCCATCATCAGCAGCGACAACCAGCACAGCAATATCGGCTATACTTACTCCTCGTTCTCGCATTCCAGAAAAAGCTTCATGCCCCGGGGTGTCGATAAAGGTTATGAGTTGACCTTTCTTTTTTACTTGATAGGCGCTGATGTGTTGAGTGATTCCACCGGCTTCCTTGGCAGCTACGCTGGCCTTTCGAATTGTGTCGAGCAAAGTTGTTTTGCCGTGATCAACGTGACCAAGAATAGTCACAACTGCAGGGCGAGAGCGAAGATTTTTGCCGGATTCTTTTTCTTTTTTGCAAATTTCAATCAGTTTTTCAACGGTGATTGTTTCGCTGTCTAAAACAACAAGATCTGCTTCTGTTTCAAAGCCAAGATCTTGAGCAATAATAGTTGCTGTGTCAAAATCAATTTCCTCATTAATAGTCGCAAGAATGTTGTTTTTGAGAAGTTCTGTGATCACTTGAGAAACAGGCAAGCCCAAAAGTTCACTAAATTTCTTTACAGTGATGCTCGTTGGAACTTTTACGATTTTTTTTGCTTCTTCAGTCATTTATGTTGTTAAATTATTCGAATTATGGATTTTGCAAGAATATATATTTTTTTACTTGCCTTACATTCGCTGTTGCTCATACGGAAGCCGCAAAAAAACAATATTCTTGCAAAATCCATTTTATTTTTCCGAGCGTTAGATTTTATTGGGTTTAATCGTCACGGCTGATTTGATGGCAGCTTTTTCCTCCTCAGTTAAGGTATATTTCTCTGATTCTCCTTTTGTGATAGGTTTTGAATAAATACGAGTGCCTTCTCTGGTATGCAGTGATGAAATGGTTATTCCTGAGTCTTTGCCATCCAAAAGGGCAATTGCAAAGCTTTGGTCACCGCCAATGTCCTTAAATGGGTTAAACCGAATGATTCCGACTTTATGAATACTGCGTTGGGAAAGGTTGTGAATTTTGTTGGAAATTTCGAAAAGTTCCTGAATTTCTTTGTCTATAGCGGAAATTTCCTCAGTATGAGCTAATAAAATTGATTCTAAATCGACAGCTTTTTTTCCTGAAAAAAGAATCTCGAGGTTTTTTTGAGTAGATCTTAATTTTAGCATTGTCCAAATACCAAAAATAAGGCTTATTACAGCCAAAAAAATTCCAGAAATTGCAATGTAAATTGGGAGTTGAGCACTTGATATCATAAAATAAACATATTTAATAGATACGTTGAGCATCGTAGCATTATTTTTGCCCTGTGTAAAGAAAAAACGCTTGCGGAGAGGGGGAGAGATTCCTTCTCGCTCCGACTAGAAGTCTTGGGCGTTTGCATTCAGAATGCTCGTATTCCTCGCATCCTACTCGCGCCCTTCGAATCTTTTTATTATTTGAAAATTTTGCGGAGAGGGGGAGATTCGAACTCCCGGTAGGGTTGCCCCTACTTCACTTTACCAGCTCTGGCACCTCTCCATAATATAAACATACAACAAACAACCAATAACTGACAACAAACAAAAGCTAAGAAAAGGTAAGTCCAGGTTTGGTTGTGTGTTGCTTGTTGTCAGTGGCTGGTTAATTTCCATTTTGTTATTTTATGTTTTTGTTGTAAACTATATGTAGTCAATTAGCAAAATATTTTTCTTATGGAAGAAACTCAAAATCAAGTTGGAAAATTTTTGGATCCAGATGCAATCATCGCACAGCTTGATGTTGTTCGTGGAGGTGTGGTGGTTGACTTTGGCTGTGGGCCTGGATATTTTTCAATTCCATTTGCCAAGGCTGTTGGAAAAGATGGGCGAGTGTATTCGCTTGATGTTTTGCCTCAAGCTCTGGAGACTGTTACGGGGAAAGCTAAAAATTCTGGAGTTGCAAATATCATAACTAAGCGGGTAAATTTGGAAAAAGAAGGCGGAACAAAACTTGAGGAAAATTCTGCTGATTGGGTTGTCTTGAAAGATGTTTTGTTTCAAAATAAGAAAAAAGAAATTATTATTGCTGAGGCATATCGCGTGCTTAAAAGCGGTGGAAGGGTTATTGCAATTGAATGGAATCAAAAAGACTCAGGAGTTGGTCCAGCTGCAGATATTCGCGTTCCTCAAATTGCTTTGGAAAAAATGTTTGGTGATCAAAAATTCATCGTGGAAAAAAATATCGAAGCTGGTGATTTTCATTATGCATTTGTTGCAGTAAAATAGGTCTACGAAATTACAAAAATATACAAAAGTACAAAATTACAAAAAATACTATGCATATGAAAAAAATAAAAATAAATACTTGTTGTCATCACTCGCTCGGAAATAAATCCGCCTTTAGGCCAGATTTATTTCGCTCGCTTCGTTCGACAATAAAAACACTTATTAAGGGTAAGACTAGATTTTTCCTGGCATTTCTTGCGGTTGCGATAATACCGATTTTTTCAGGTTGTGGGACATCTTCGACGGGCGGTTATATTGTTAATCTTGAAATCTGGGGAACTTTTGATGATTCGCTGGTTTATTCTGGAATTATTGATCAATACAAAAAAATAAATCCATATGTTGGTGAAATAAAATATCGAAAATTTTCTCAAGACTCATATCAGAAAGAACTTCTTGATGCATTGGCTTCAGGTCAAGGACCGGATATTTTTTTGATAGGAAATGGATGGTTGCCTTCGTTTGAAAACAAGTTGGAGCCCGCACCAGCACCATTGGTGAGTGAGCAAGATATGAAAAACAATTTTCCAGATGTTGTGGCAGGTGATTTTATGAGCGGTGGAAAAGCCTATGCTGTTCCTCTTAGCATAAATTCAATGCAGCTTTATTATAATCGCGATATGTTTAATGCTGCCGGGATTACTGCGCCACCCAAGACCTGGATGGAATTTCAAGCTGATGTGCAAAAGATGACCAGACTTAATGCAAATGGAAATTTTGATCAATCAGGCGCTGCCATCGGAACCGGAGTTAACATAAATAGAGCCTCTGATTTGTTGAGTCTTTTGATGTTGCAAAACGGAGTTGAATTTCCAACGAAAAAAGGAATGTTGGCTAAAATGGATGAAGGTGTGGTTGGCAAGGACGGCAATGTCTTTCAAGCAGGAGAGCAAGCCTTGGGATTTTATACTCAATTCGCGAGACTAAGCACAGCTTCCAACACGATTAATCAAGCTTATACTTGGAACAACAGGCAACATTATTCAGTGGATGCTTTTGCGGAAGGATCCGTGGCTATGATGTTTAATTACTCTTGGCAGATGGCGGAAATAAGAAATAAGAATCCAAAATTGAATTTTTCAGTTGCGCAGGTTCCACAAATAAATGTTGACAAGCCTGTAACGTATGCAAATTATTGGGGCTTTGCAGTTGCGCGCAATAAAGTTGCTTCAGTTTCGAATGTGGGGGGGTCTCCTGCTGCTGCACCAGTTTCAAACGAAGTGAGAACTCACGAAGCTTGGCAGTTCCTTCGATTTCTTACGCTTAAAAATTCCGGCACAATCACTTTGTATAATGCAACCACAAAAAATAGTAAAGATTTTCCAATCAGTTTTGATCCAGCAATGGATTATTTGAAAAGAACGCAGCAGCCTGCAGCGCGTAGGGACATAATTGAGTCTCAAAAAACAGATTCTAACCTAGGACCGTTTGCCTCGGGTAATCTTATTGCCAAGCATTGGTATCAAAGTGATCCTGATGCAGTAGATAAAATTTTTTCCGATATGATAGAATCAGTTAATAGAGGTGATGTAACTTTACGCGAAGCATTGAGTTTGGCAAAAAATAAAATCAATTATTTGTCAGGTGGGAGCACGACGCGATAAGAATATTATAGTAATTACAAAAAGTATGAAATTTGATAAAACCTTTTTCGTTTCATTGTTTCTGATTTCGATTTTTGGAACAATGCTATTTGGTGTTGGCAATGCCAATGCAGCTGTGATTACTTGCGGCACAGGTCAGGATATGTGTACTCTTTGTGATTTGATTGCTGGAATGAATAGAATTATTCAATATTTGATGAAGCTTGCAATTGGAGTTGCACTGCTAGCTATGACTATTGGCGGTGTGATGTATGTTGTTTCTGCTGGAGATAAGGGACTTGCTGATAAAGCCAAGGGAGCCATAACAAATGCAGTTGTTGGTTTTGCAATTATTTTTGCGGGTTGGCTTATTATAAATACGACGATAACTTATATAGGTTCGTATACCAATTTAGGAATTCAGGGAGTTGGTAGTTGGGGAAATTTTGAATGTACTCGCGTGGAGCCTATTTTGAATAAATAAAATTGAAGAATTATTTTTTAAAACAAAAAAGATGAATATAGAAAAAATGCCAGCCAAAGGCTGGTCCGCCTTTGGCGGAAAAAAGAAAAATGTTTTTTTGTTGCCACTTTTAGTTTTTGGATTATTTTTAACTCTAGGGGTTCAAGGTGCATCTGCTGATTTGTGTACAGATTATAATAAAAATTATAAATGTACGGACACAACAACCTTAACATTAACTACTGGCTGCGTGGCTAATAAGTGCCTTGGAGCGAATGCAAGCAATGTCAATGTAAAATGTTGTCCAATGGATGCTCCTGTAAAAGGTAATGGGGCACTTGTTCAGACGAATGGTTCGAATAACAATGTTGCTGGTCCAACTAATTTTATAAATCCACTTAGATTTACAAACGTGGAAGGATTTTTGGGCGGAATTATGGTAGCAATTCAAAAGATTATTGTGGTGTTAGCTTTGGTGTTTATTATGATTGGTGCGGTGATGATTTTGACTTCGGCTGGAAATTCAGGAATGGTTGAAAAAGGAAAGGGCGCAATTACAATGGCTCTGGTTGGTTTGGCACTGGGAGTTGCGGCGCCGTCACTTTTGAAAGAACTTGCTAATATTATTGGTTGGGGAGGAGCTTCGTCGGTAGCTGGCGCACTGACACTTTCACAAATTGCTGTTAACGTTTTGAATTTCCTTTTGGGAACGATGGGTATTGTGGCGTTGGTGATGTTGGTGATTGGGGCGATTATGTATTTAACTTCAGCTGGTGATGAAGATAGAATTGATAAGGGAAAGGAAATATTTAAATATTCTTTGCTTGGGGTTTTGATAGCGATGTCTTCAATGGTGCTGGTAACGCAGATTGCGAAATTTTTTCAATAAATAGGATGGTTGTCATTCCGGACTTGCCGTGCCCGCCTTTGGAGGGATCCGGAATCCAGTCATATGCACAATCTAGGCTCCGTTCTGGATTTACCCTCAAGGGGCATCGAGACCACGCCTACGCGGGAATGACAAAAAATTAAAAAGAATAAAAAAACAAAAATGCTAATCAATGTTCCACAATATATAGATGTTGAAGATAAGATTGCTGGACCGCTGACTGCTAAGCAGCTTGGTTGGATTATTGGGCTTGGCATTATTTTGCTTGTTTTGTGGAATATGGTTCCTGCTCCAGTATTTTTTATTCTTGGAATTCCTTTGACAATTTTGTTTGTGGCTCTGGCTTTTTATCGACCATATGGACAGCCACTGGGGAGTTTTGTTATTTTTGGAATTATGTATTTTTTCAGACCCAAGGTTTATATTTGGAAAAGGACACCAGAAAGAATTGTTAACGCAGTTGTAAAGACGCAAACTGCGACAGCAGTTGTTGCTGACAAGCATATTTCATCTCAATCATTAAGGGATTTGGCACAATTGTTGGATAGTGAAGGAATGACATCAAATACGGAGCTTGAAAAAATGTTAAAGCAAGTACCGACAAAAAAATATTAAATATAAGGAGAAATCATTCTATGGAATCATTGCATTCAAATAATTTAACAGGTGGAGCAACTGGAGGACTTAGCACTCAAAAATATGTTGACGTGGAGGAAGTGCGCGACGGAGTTATTATTCTCAAAAATGGATCGCTGAGAGCTGTGCTTTTGGTTTCTTCAATAAATTTTGATCTAAAGGCAACAGAAGAACAAGACTCTATCATTAGTCAATACCAAAATTTTCTTAACTCTTTGGATTTTCCGATGCAGGTGATTGTGAGTTCAAGAAAATTAAACATAAATCCATATTTGAATTATTTGAAAAAAAAGGAGACACAACTTACCAATGAACTTCTTAGTTTGCAATTGGCGGAATATCAAAACTTTATAAAAAATTTGGCCGATGTTTCTAATATTATGTCTAAGTTTTTTTATGTAGTAGTGCCATTTGCCCCAATCGAAAGTGTTAAAAGTGGATTGATCGATCGTCTTTTCGGAGCAACGAGTTCGCAGATGGCAGTTGCCAAGAGAAGAGAACTTTTTGATACATATAAAAATCAGCTTTGGCAGCGTGTGGATCATATCAGTGCAGGTCTTTCTGGAACAGGTGTAAAAGTTACTCCACTTAAAACTGAAGAACTGATAGAACTTTTGTATAATTCATACAATCCGTCAATACATAACAATTCTATTATTAAAGATATCGATAAAGTAGAATTAAGATAAGATAGGAGTTAAAATTTCAGGCAAATATTGTTTTTTTTACTTGCCTTACATTCGCTGCTGCTCATACGGAAGCCGCAAAAAAACAATATTTGCCTGAAATTTATAAATTATAAACACTATTGTGTTTTAAATTTCGTCGCTCGCCCAAGATGAAAGCAAGCTTTCGCCTTGCGTGCTCGCTAGAAATTATAAAAACTATGTTTGGAATAAATAAAAACAAAAAAACGGCAGCGCCTACAGGAGCTATCTTGCAAGGTGAAGCTTTATATCAACGTGGTGTGGCAACGATCAAGGATTTGATTGCTCCCTCGGCAATGAAAATAAGTTCGAATAATCTGCAAATCGGAGAAACCTTTGCCAGAACTCTTTTTGTGGTTGCTTATCCGAGATATTTGCACTCAAACTGGTTTTCACCGATTATTAATATCGATTTTTCGATGGATACTGCAATGTTTATTCATCCGATTGAAACTACGGAAATATTAAAGACGCTGCGAAAAAGCTCGACGCAAGTTCAATCCCAGATACACATTGAAGAACAAAGTGGTAAGATTCGTGATCCGATTCTAGAGACAGCATTGCAAGATATTGAAGAACTCAGAGACAAATTGCAACAAGGAACGGAAAAGTTTTTTCGCTTCGGTTTGTATATGACGTTATACGGAAGCAGTATGGAAGAGGTGGAAAAAGCCCATCAACAAATCGAATCTATTCTCGAAGCTCAATTGGTATACGTTAAACCAGCAGTTCTCAAAGTGGAACAAGGTTTTTCTTCAACGATGCCACTTGCAAATGATGAACTTGATGTTGCCAACAATTTAAACACTTCGCCTCTTTCAACAACATTTCCTTTTGTGTCTGCGGATCTTTCTTCAAATGAAGGAATTTTATATGGCATCAATCGTCACAATAATAGTTTGATTTTGTTTGATCGTTTCAAAATGGAAAATGCAAATATGGTGGTATTTTCCAAGTCCGGAGGAGGAAAAAGTTATACGGTAAAGTTGGAAATTTTTCGATCATTAATGGTTGGGACAAACGTGATCGTGATTGATCCGGAAAACGAATATAAATATTTGTGCGAAACAGTCGGTGGAACTTTTATTAAGCTTTCGCTTAATTCAAATTTTCATTTGAATCCATTTGATTTGCCGCAAGTTGGAGAGGATGAAGATCCTGAAGATGTTTTGCGTAGCAATATTGCAAGTCTTATTGGACTTTTGCATATTATGCTGGGGACAGTCACTCCTGAAGAGGATTCTATTTTGGATATTGCAATTCGCGAAACATATGCGATGCGAGACATCACACCACAAAGTAATTTTAAGTCTTTTAATTCAAACTCTTTTCCGACGATGTCAGACTTGTATGCGGTTATTAGAAACTCTGAAGGTGGAGAATCAGTGGCGCGGCGTTTGGAAAAATATACAGAAGGAATTTTTGCTGGAGTGCTTAATCATCCAACTAACGTCCAAATCAATAATCAATTGGTAGTTTTTAATATTCGTGATCTTGAAGAACAACTTAGGCCGATTGCAATGTATACCATTTTGCAATTTATTTGGAATGAAATGCGCTCAACACTCAAGCAGCGAATAGTGGTTGTTGATGAAGCTTGGGTAATGATGCAAAATGAGGATGCCGCATCTTTCCTTTTTGGGATTGCAAAAAGATGTCGCAAATATTATACGGGACTCACGACAATTACTCAGGATATCGCTGATTTTATGAGTTCACGTTATGGAAAACCGATTGTCACAAACTCATCATTGCAACTTTTGCTTAGACAATCTCCTGCCGCAATTGATACAATTTCAGATACTTTTTATTTAACAGAGCAAGAAAAATTTTTGCTTTTGGAAAGTAATGTTGGGGAAGGTATTTTATTTGCCGGCGCAAAGCACGTTGCAATTAAAGTCATTGCTTCTTATGCCGAAGATCAAATTATAACTTCTGATCCTCGTCAGCTTATGGAAATTGAGCAGGCGAAAAAGGATTTTGATGAAGAGGAAGGAGAATAGATTGTTAATTTTCAATTTTCAATTTTCAATTTTCAAAAATCTTGATTTTCAATCAAGTGATAAATATTTTTGAATATTGGTATTGATCGTTGGATAGTATCTAATGAATAATGCTGGGATAGATCATTCTGGTGCTTTGGCGGAAGCGCGGAGTAAAGATTCACAAATGCCGAATGCGCAGCAGTCGCATCCTGGCGATTTGCATGTTCCACAAAGACCCGACAAGTATAATGATGCTCAATATCCGGGTAATTATTCTCAAGGTAACATTGAAAATAATTCTGTAGAAAGACTTGATGAAGCCCGTAAAAATGAAGGCAGAAAAATTGGGGGTGTTAAGGATACGGCTGATACTGCAAAAAAAATTGCTGAAACTGCAACGCCAGTGGGCGCACTTTCTTTGCTAAAACAAATAAATTTCATAGGCGATATGCCGTTTGTGGCGGCAATGGGAGCAGCCTTGCTTAAAGATCTGCTTGATTTCGTGGCTGGACCAACGGTGGTTTTGTCGATTCTCTTCTCCGTGCTGTGCTCTATTTTTATATTTATGATGCTGCTGCTTGTTGGTGCTAGTGGAAAGAAAAAAGGTGCAAATAAAATTTTAAGTAAAATTGCAGTTTTGGGTGCGGGCGGAATTGCTGATTCCATCCCAGGAATAGATTTTTTACCTATTGAGACGATAACTGTTGCTGCTATATATTTTTTGACCCTTGTTGAAAGAAAAAACGCATCAAAAGAATAAAAAATTACAATAATAAATTCACAATTTAAAATTTTAATTTAATTTTCGAATTTGAATTTTCATTTAGTCATTGAATCATTGGGATTTTATTGGAAATTGAAAATTGGTTATTGGAAATTTATAGTTTATGTCTTCAAAAATATTTTCTGCCGCGACAATCGGTTTGGATGGGGAGGTTGTCGAGGTTGAAGTTGATGTCTTGGGGGCAGGACTGCATAATTTCAATATTGTCGGACTTCCAGATACAGCTATCAAGGAATCGCGCGATCGTGTGAGCAGTGCTATTAAGAATAGTGGTTTCAAGCCGCCTCATCAATGTGGACGAATTACCGTAAACCTTGCACCAGCGGATTTGCCCAAAGCAAGTCCTATTTATGATTTGCCAGTTGCGATTGGTATTTTGCTGGCAACAAAACAATTGCAATTTGATTTTAATGGAAAAATGGTTGTGGGAGAACTTTCACTTGATGGACGAGTCAGATCAATTCAAGGAATTTTGCCAATTGCGCTTCTCGCTAAAGAAAAAGGATTTAATGAACTATATGTTCCAGTTGAAAATGCAGCGGAGGCTAGCGTAGTTAAAGGTATAAACATTGTGCCAGTGGACACCTTGTACGCGCTGGCTGATCATTTTGCTGGAAATAAATACATCACTTATTTTCCAAAAATTGATGGAGAGGGTTTATTTTTGCATAGTGAACATATAAATGATATGGCGCATATTAGCGGACAACAGCACGCCAAGCGCGCCCTGGAAATTGCGGCAGCAGGTGGACATAATGTTATTTTAAATGGTCCGCCAGGGAGTGGAAAAACTTTGCTTGCCAAGGCGATGCCAACTATTTTGCCAAAACTGACTTTGACTGAAGCGCTTGAAATTACAAAAATATTCTCAGTAGCTGGAAAATTGCGTAAAGGACAATCACTAGTGGTCAATCGTCCATATCGAGCGCCACATCATAGTGCAAGTAGCGTTTCTCTTATTGGCGGAGGAAGTTATCCTAAGCCTGGTGAAATAAGCTTGGCTCATCGCGGCGTGCTTTTCTTGGATGAATTTGGAGAATATCCTAAAAATGTGCTTGAGAATTTGCGCCAGCCACTTGAGGATGGTATGATAACAATCTCAAGAGCCAAAGGATCGCTACACTTTCCCGCACGTTTTATCTTGGTGGCGGCGATGAACCCTTGTTTTTGTGGAATGGCGACTGACCCGGAAAAAATGTGCACTTGCACGGCTGCGCAAATTGTCAGATATAGACAAAAAATCTCAGGTCCAATTATGGATCGCATTGATCTGCATATTGAAGTTCCTCGGCTTAGTTTTGATAAATTGCAAGAAGGAGGCATTGAGGAAGAAAGTGAAAAAATTCGCGAGCGAGTTGAGAGTGCCAGGATTATTCAAAGCAAGCGTTTTTCGGAGTTGCCCATTATTTCTAATAGTGAGATGTCATCTGATCATATAAAAACATTTTGCGAATTGGATGAGCAGTGTGTTGATCTTTTGCGAAGTGCTGTCAGCTCACTCAAACTTAGTGCTCGAGGATATCATCGGATAATAAAAATTGCCAGAACGATTGCTGATCTTGCAAACAGTGAAAAAATAACTCAGATGCATATTGCGGAAGCAATTCAATATCGGTTTAAAACGGAATAAAAGTATTTTGATTGTAGAATTAAAGACATATAATAATTTTAGGACTTACGCATTTTCTCAACAATTTCTTTTTTGGCACGCTTTTGGATAAATACTCATTATCCAAAAGCTCAAAAAGCCGCTCTCGCCAGCTATTGGCCAAAAAAGAAATGTTTCGAAATGCGTAACTACTTAATTTTTTAAAATTCATTATGCCTCATTAATTCTATGTTAGTAATTTTTCATTAATGAAAACGTATTTCAAAAAAAATAAAAATACTCAAAAACTTCTGTTTATTTTGGCAGTATTTTTTTTCTGTATCAATTTTTCCTTTGCAAATGCGAAAGAAAATGATTTTGATTTTGAAAAAGTCTCCAAACGCGTTGTGCTGCAAGATGAGGGGATGAAATTTGAGGTTTCTTCAGTCGCTCAAACCGTGCAAGAATTTTTAGAAGAACAAAAAATTACTTTGAAAGCAAATGATATTGTTTTTCCTGTAAAAAATGAAAAAATATTTTCCGGAACACAAATTATTATTGTGCGAGCAAAAAAAATTATAATAAAGGAAGGCGGAAAAACTGATGAAATTTATACATTGCAAAGAACTGTCGAGCAGGCAATTTGGGAAGATAAAAAAATCGAATTAGGACAAGACGATATTACTGTTCCTGCTAGAAATTCTCTTGTGAAAGAGGGTATGAAAATAACTGTCACGCACGTGCTTATCAGGGAGGAAATGAAAAATATTGATATTGATTTTAAAACAGTTTCTAATGAAGATGATAAGCTTGGTTGGAGGATTAAAAAAGTAACACAAAAAGGCGAAGTTGGAATAAAAGAAGTGAAATATAAAGTCGTGTATAATGATGGAAAAGAAATTTCACGAAAAGTTTTGGAAAGTAATGTCATCAAAGAGCCTATCAATGAGATTGTGACGCAGGGAACATATGTTAAAGTTGGAAAAGCTAGCAGGGGCGATGCCAGTTATTATGCTTCTGGGTGGGGGGCATTAAATGCCAGTCGCTCGATTCCAAGGGGTGGATATGCAAAGGTGACAAATATAGACAATGGAAAATCAGTTATTGTGAAAATAAATGATTATGGTCCACAATCGCCACAGCGGATTATCGATTTGGATTACGTTTCATTTTCCAAGATTGCTGATTTAGGTCAGGGTATAGCTCATAATGTGAAAGTTGAACAGGTGTTGAACTAAAAAATTAAACAAGCTTTTGTCATTCCGGGCTTGACCCGGAATCCAGGTTTGGCTAATAATGTTCACTGCAATAATAAAATTTTAATAATATCGATAATTTACCGTAATATCCTGGATTCCCGCCTACGCGGGAATGACATGATATTTTATTTTATGATAAAAGCTAAGAAATCTCTCGGGCAGAATTTTTTGAAAGATGCTGACGTGTTGGGTCGGATTATTAAGGCTGCAAATTTGTCACAAGACGATGTGGTGATTGAAGTTGGCCCGGGACAAGGCGCGCTGACTGAATTGTTGGCGGGAGTTTGTAAAAAAGTTATTGCCATTGAATTGGACGACAGACTAATTGAACCATTGCATACCAAATTTGTAGACAATAGGAATGTGGAAATTATTCACGATGATATTTTGAAGCTGAATTTGCCAGCGCTGATGGAACAACAGCTTAAAGATAATAACACTAAGGATTATAAAGTGGTGGCTAATATTCCATATTACATCACAGCGCCCATCATTCGTTTGTTTTTGGAAACAAAAATCCCACCAAGTGAAGTTATTTTTATGGTGCAAAAAGAAGTGGCTGAAAGAATTTGCGCCAAGCCTGGTGCAATTAGCATTCTTGCAGTTTCAGTTCAATATTATGCCAAGGCTGAATTTTTGTTTACGGTTTTTAAGGAATCATTTGAGCCAGTACCGAAGGTGGATAGTGCAATCATAAAGATAACTCACAACTCACAACTTACAACTGACAACAAAGAAAAGACGAAAAAATTCTTTCGAGTTGTTAAATCTGGTTTTTCTGCCAAGCGAAAAACTTTGATCAACAATCTTTCCAACGGGCTCCAAATTGATAAAAAGGAAATTGAAGAAAAACTTGGTTCAATTGGATTTTCCCCTAGCGTGCGAGCCCAAGAGTTGGGAGTTGAGGATTGGAAGAAACTTGCAGATAGGCTGTAGGTTTCAGGTGCTAGGTTTTAGAAAATGCTGAATGCAAAAATTGGAAAAGAAAAAAGCCCTAATAGTTACCAACTATCAGGGCTAAACCGTGTGGGCAAAGTCACGATGGACTTAAGCTTTTTTTTTCCAATATTTTTATCCTCCTCTCAATAGATTTTTTTCTTGCATAAATTGCCTGCATGATACACTTCCTGCAAACTTCAGTGTTGTTATTTCTTGCATTCTTTTCACACTGCTGGCTTTCTGCGACTAGGCTTTGTTCCATTAGAAACATCTTCTTTTCTTCCCCCTCGAGATATTCGGGGATGTTTTTTTCTTCATCATACCAGCTATGCGTAGTTGCTACGCACATTTCTTTCCAGATAACGTTAATCTTTGCTGCTTGTTGCGAGGAGATAATCCCACCTTTATCTTCAATTGTCTTCAGTAGCGACCTCAATTCATCGATACTGAGAGTGAGCAGTACCAGTGCAACTGCTTCTCTATAAAAAAAATGAATTCGTTCCACATAGTCCTGCGGAGCTACACTTGTTAATAGGGACAGTCTTTCTACTTTTTTAATTTCCAGTTTTGAAGTTTTCATGGCGTTCTCCTCTTCGTTTTTAGTCCGTCGACTATTATTTGGATGATTTTTAAAGATCTATTGTTTTGTTACGCCTTGCTTTGCTAATTCATCGTAACAGTGTAGTATAGCGCATAATTACAACTTTGTCAATAAAAAAGGCTTTATATTGACAAAGTATAAAATAGTGTATATAATTAATATACAAATATGCATAATAAATCGCTTAAAATAGCTATATGGAAACAGAAGAAGTGAAACAAAATCTTTACAGTTCTCTTAAGGAATTGGGGCTCAATGAGGGAGAAATAAGTTTGTATTCAATTACACTGGCAAAAGGTGCCATTTCTGTTTCTGAGCTGGCCAAACAGCTTGAGATATCTCGACCGAATGTGTACAAGGTGATTACTGGTTTGGAAAAGCATGGTCTTACCCAATTTGGCGAGAGCAATAAGTATGCAAGAAAATTTTCAGTCGAATCTCCAATGGTTGTGCTGGAAAAATTGAGAGAAAAAAGGGAAAAAATGCAGCAGCTTGATCATAGCTTGTCCTCATCTTTACCTGATTTGCTCACCTTGTTTCATCAAGGAGAATCAGCAACCAAGATAAAAGTGATTCAAGGCAAGGAACAATATCTAAAAATATTTAATGGGATACTTGAGCAAGAGAATAAAGAAATTCAATTTTTTGGTAATGTGGAGGATTTTGTGGGCTTTATATCAATGGGTGCGGAAAATGAATGGATTAAGAAAAGAATGAAAAAGAATATCTTGATAAAAAGTCTTCTTTTGCCTGGAAAGATTGCAAATCAGTTTCAACAAGATGACGTAAAGCAACTTCGAGAAACAAAAATATTGAAAGGTGCTTGGCCTTTCGTGACTTCATTTCAAATTTTTGCCAACAAAGTTATCATTTGGCAGCCAAAAGCACCGCTGGCGATTTTGATTGAAGATAAGTTTATTGTTGAGATGCTGAAAAGTATGTTTGATAAGTTTTGGGAAATTAGTTAATGCGTTTGACTGCAATTTTTAAGGTGTTATAATATCACTATAACATTTTAAAAAATAAAAATGAAAAACATAAAAGAAGCAAAATCATTGGTTCCGCAGGAAATTATTGAACAGAAAATATTTTTGATAAGGGAAAGGAAGGTTATGTTTGACAGGGACTTGGCAATTCTTTATGGCGTTGAAACAAGAGTATTAAACCAGGCTGTAAGGCGTAACACAGAACGTTTTCCTGAGGATTTTATGTTTCAACTTAATAAAAAAGAATTTGAAAATTGGGTATCACAAATTGTGATAACCAATCCTGGCGCAAAGAAAAGTATGCGAATTGCTCCGTTGGTTTTTACTGAACAGGGAGTTGCAATGCTTTCAAGTGTTTTGAAAAGTGAGAAAGCTATTCAAGTTAACATCCAAATTATAAGAACTTTTACCAAAATTAAAGAAATGATTATTAGTAATAAGGAGTTGCGAATAAAGATTGAAGAACTAGAAGGTAAATATGACGCGAAATTCTCCACAATTTTCAAGGTAATCACAAAATTAATTACTGACCCAGAAAGAGAAAATAAAAGGAAGATTGGTTTTAATGTTGAAAAATAGCGACAAAGACATAAAAATTTCGGTGTGGTACAATGGGTTGATTGAGTTGTAAGGTTTATAAAGTTATAAAGTTTGTAAAGTTGAATAAATATGCAAGATATTTTAGAAGGGCTTAATGATCAACAAAAAGAAGCTGTCATTACCGCTGATGGACCGATGCTTTTGATTGCGGGGGCGGGATCTGGCAAAACCAAGACACTTACTCATCGTGTGGCATATCTGATAAAAAATTACCGCGTGCCGGCAAGGAATATTTTGGCGGTGACTTTTACCAATAAAGCTGCTGGTGAAATGCGCGAAAGGATTATGAAAATTTTGCATCCAGATGCCGATGCAAAATTTAAGTATAGTCTGTATGGAAATTATGATCTGCCAACTGTTGGAACTTTTCATGCAATTTGCTCAAAAATTCTTAGAAGTGAAATTGAGGCTTTGGGATATGCAAAAACATTTCATATTGTTGATGATCAAGACCAGCAAATTTTGATGAAACGTGTTTTGAAAGAATTGGAAATAGATCCTCAACAATTTGCGCCGCGTGCCATTTTGGCAGCAATTAGCAAAGCAAAAAATGAACTGATGACCGCTGAGCAGTTCAAAAATCAGGCCAATGGATATTATGAAGAAACGGCAGCCAAGGCATATTTGCTGTATCAATCGCGGCTAAAGGAAAACAACGGACTTGATTTTGATGACATCATTATGTTCACTGTGCATCTTTTTAAAAATTTTCCCGAAGTGCTGGAAAAATATCAAAATCAATTTCAATATATTATGGTGGATGAATATCAAGACACCAACCGCGCACAATATCTTTTGATAAATCTTTTGGCCAGCAAGCATCGCAATTTGTGTGTGGTAGGGGATGATTGGCAAAGTATCTATAAATTTCGTGGAGCTGACATTAAAAACATTTTGAATTTTGAGAAAGATTACAAGGAAGCAAAAGTGATTCATCTTGAACAAAATTATCGTTCCAGCCAAATAATTTTGGATGCGGCTTATGGCGTTATTTCCAAAAATATAAATCGCAAGGACAAAAATCTTTGGACAGAGAAAGAAGCGGGACACTTGGTGACTTCTTTTGAAGCTGCAGATGAAAGAGACGAGGCTGAATTTGTGGCCAATGAAATCAAGGCTAATAATGGTGGGAGCTATGGCAAATACGTTGTGCTTTATCGCACCAATGCTCAGTCGCGTGCGATTGAAGAAGTTTTTCTAAAAAGAGATATTCCATATCGAATTATTGGCGGTATCAAATTTTATCAAAGAAAAGAGGTAAAAGATATTATTGCATACTTGCGCTTGATTTCAAATCATAGCGACACTGTCTCATTGGAAAGAGCTGTAAATGAACCTAAAAGGAATATAGGCGAGACAACCGTAAAAAAATGGTTATCCATATCTCGCGAATTAAATATAAATCCTATCGAAATCGGGTTGCAGTCATCAGTCATCAGTCATCAGTCATCAGTCACCTTATCGAAATCCAAAATAGATGATATTTTGAAATTTTGCGAGTTTATTAGGAGGATGAAAGAAATTCAGCCACGAATAACGCTGTCTGATTTTATTGAAAAAGTTTTTCAAGAAAGTGGATATGAAAAAATGCTTTCTCTTGATGGCGAGGATGGAGAAAAAAGATCAGAAAATGTGCTCGAACTTATTTCGGTTGCGCAAAAATATCCCGCCCGCAACGCTTCGCAAGCGGGCGCTAGCTCGCGTAGCGATGCGGGCGGGGATGATATTAATGAAGATGTTGTAGATCCATTAAGTGCGTTTTTGGAGGAAGTCGCCTTGGCATCTGACGTGGATAATGTGGATCAAAATGAAGATGCTGTGCACTTGATGACACTACATAGCGCTAAAGGGCTGGAATTTCCTGTGGTTTTCATTGTGGGACTTGAAGAAGGAATTTTGCCACATTCTCGAAGCTTGCTTTCTTCAGGAGAAATGGAGGAAGAAAGACGCTTGATGTATGTAGGACTCACAAGAGCTAAGGAAAAAATCTATTTGTTGTTTACGCGTCAGCGAACTTTGTTCGGTTCGACTCAAATGAACAGCCCGTCGCGCTTTCTGGAGGACATTCCAGAAAAGCTGGTAAAGAAAAATTCGTATCGCGAGACTGAACAAAAAGTTTTTGAAAAATTATTATTCGAAAGGGATAAAAGGGGGATAATGGGAGAAAAGGGTGAAATGGGTGGCAGAGGAAAAATAAAAACCCCACTTAACTTTAAAGGAGGGGAACATGTTAGTCATGAAGTTTTTGGCGATGGTCTTGTTATTTCCGCAGTCGACGACACTATTGTGGTGGCTTTTAAGAAGTCAGGAATCAAACGCTTAAGCGCAGAATATGCGAACCTGAAAAAGATTAATTAACATTTTTTGTTTTCATTTTTTTGCACTGCTCGTTGCTGTGGCAAAGACTACGTTCTTCGCTAAAATTTACACTTCGCTCCTTCGCCTGCTGGCGGGAGCTACGTTTCAAAATTTCTTAACGCTCATTACTTGTCTTTTGCCTACGCACTTCGCAATGCGCAAAAAAAGAAAACAAAAAAATTTCAAACACTCGTGTGTTCACTTTCTTTTTCCGTGAAATTTCTTATGCGTGTCTTTTAATTGCACATTGGTAATGTGCGTGTAAATCTGGGTTGTTGTGATTGATGAATGTCCAAGCATTGTTTGCACGCTGCGAATGTCAGCGCCGTTAGCCAAAAGATCAGTAGCAAAACTGTGTCTGAGTGTGTGAGGATGAACGTCTTTTACTATTCCTGCCTTAGCTGCATAAAATTTCACGATTCTTTCAACACTGCGCGCAGTTAATCGTTTTGTTTGAGTTTTGGCTTTTTTGTTTTTCAATTTATCTCTTCTTATTTTTGAAACGGTTCCTGAAATATTTTTTGAAATGTTTATAAAAACCTCTTCTTCGGCATCCGTTCTCTTGTCCAAATATTTTTCAAGCGCACTTTTTGCTGTGTCGGAAATAAAAACAATTCTGATTTTGTCGCCCTTGCCACGCACGCTAAATTCTTGTCGCTGGAGATTGATTTGATCGCGGTTAATATTAACAAGTTCGGAAACTCGCAAGCCTGCTGAAAAAAGCAATTCCAAAATAGCCCTATCTCTGAGCGTCTTGAGATCATTTGATGAAGCTGCTTGCAAAAGACGTTCCACTTCATCGCCATCGAGAAATTCAATTTCATGTGTTGGATTTTTTCCAATTTCTATTTTTTCCGCTGAAAGACTTTTAATGTCACGCTTGGCCAGATATTTAAGAAAGCTGCGAATTGCAATTACATGATAATTCTGGGTATTTTTTTTAAGCCCAACTCCTTTTTCATCTGTCCACCTATTAAGATAGATTCGATAATTTCTGATAAGTTCAATTGTGATATCTTCGGGCTTGGAAATTTCAGCCCACATTAAAAAACGCTTAATATAAAAGCTATAATTCTCGATGGTTTTTTGCGAGCGGCTGCGCTCAACCTCTAAGTACTCCAAGAAGTCGGTTAACAATTTGTTTGGATGCATATATAATGTGAAATTTGATATTTGGTTAGTTCTATATTGTATTGAAAAATGTAAATCTCAAAATGGAAAATGACACTTGAAAATAAAAAATGTATGGATGCATTTTGAAATTTTATATTTTGCATTGTTATTTTTAATTTTGATTTTTCAAATTTACATTTTATGCTTATATTGTACCGCATTTAGTGATTTCAAAGAATAGCTTTCCTAAATTGTGGCTTTTGATAGCCAAAAAATGCCATTTTAGTGCAAAAGGCCTTTGACCCCGTTAGAAATTTTGAAAGATATATTTTTGTAGTTTGCTAATTTTGGAAATAGAGCGCAATATCTAGATTGAGAAAGAACTGAAAAATCTCTAACGGGGTTGACAAAAGACCCTATCGGCATATACTTGTAAGCAGTTTAAAAATTAAGGCTTCAAGTTTTGAGCTCTGACTTTTCTTATATTTCCGTCGTCAAATTTCAAGCTTGCAAAGCCCATTGAAAGGATTACATATTCGTAAAAAAAACATTTTTTCTTATATCTTTGAATTTTTCAAAAAGATAGATTTCAAAGAGCTTAATACCAAGATTCACTTTTGGCAGCGGGCTATTGCGGACTTTATCAAAAGACACAGGACAATAAAGTTGCTCCATCTTTTTCGCAATTATTCTGCTTTTGCTGTGGTTGTTTCAAGTTCAATGCTCGTATCCGCAACTAACGTTGCATCTGGAAAAGGAGCAAACGGACTTCTTTTTGGTTATTGGGATGGTTCAAGCGAGCAAGCCAATGTGACTAGCAGCAAAATAAATGGACAACTTAGCAAGAAAAATGACTTGGCGGTTGTTCCTCTTTCAAAATCAAGCACGGCAGTGGAGCCTGGAGTAATCGAAGAAGTTGTCAGTCAAAATATTATTGCAGGCGAAGGGATTATTGCTGCAGCGGGTGGAGGCAGTCCAATGAGAGACCCAGAGGAGGATGGTGGAGTAAAAATGTATATTGTGCAATCAGGGGATACACTTGGTTCTATTGCTGTGAAAAATAAAGTTACGGTCAACACAATTTTATGGGCAAATGATATTAGTGATGTCGATTCAATTATGCCCGGTGACACATTGTTTATCTTGCCTGTTTCGGGAATCAAATATGTCGTGAAGCAAGGGGACACCATCGATGCAATTGCCAGCAAGTTTAAAGCGGATAGGGAAAAAATTATTGCTTTCAATGGAACACCTGCCAATGGAGATTTGGACACAGGTGCTGAAATTGTTATTCCTGATGGACAAGGAGAGGCTCCAAAACCGGTTGCTCCATCAACAACTGCAATAACACCAGGCACTTCTATTATTGAGAAAAGACAATATGCCAACTCTACCGGAGGAACACCCGAAGTTACTGGTGGGGTGACGCCAAAAGGCAAAATTGGAGCAGGACATAAGTTCCCATACGGATATTGCACTTGGTATGTTGCGCAAAAACGTTATGTGCCGTGGGGAGGAAATGCTGGAACTTGGCTATATCATGCAAAAGCTCAAGGTTATGCAACAGGACGAGCTCCAAAAGTCGGTGCTATTATGGTAACAACTGAAAACAGATATTATGGTCACGTCGCTTTGGTTGAAAAAGTTTCCGGCAGCACAATAACAGTCAGTGAAATGAATTATGCTGGCTTTGCCAAAAGAAGCACGCGAACAATTTCTGTTTCAAGCAGGGCTATTAAAGGGTTTATATATTAGAAAGTTAGAAAGTTTGTAAGGTTCATAAAGTTATAAAGTTTATAAAGTTTATAAAGTGTTTGAGTTTTTTTATGGGTACTTCTCAAGTTAGTGTGATAAATAAAAACAATCAATCATAAGTCATCAGCTATCAAGCAAAAAAAGGATGACAGATGACCAGTGACTGATGACTGTATTTTTGTTTGACAAAACTTGTTTTTAAGAGTATAATAGATAGTTAAGGTAAGAGGATGTTCGTTGACAATTTAACCCTTAAATCAGCCAAAAAGTGATTTTTTGGTGAGATTTGGGGGGATATATTGGAAATATAGGATTTTTACCAAAAATAAGCGCTAACAGCGCAAAAATTTCGAGGAGGATGTTATGAGAACTATAAATATGGTTGTGTTTGGGCTTGTTTCACTGATGTTGGTTGTCATTCTTTCCGGTTGCCAGAGCAAAAATGATAAGATGAGGGAATTTCTTTATCGTTATGGGAACGTGACAATCGAGGAGGCTTATAAAAAGGGTGGATTTGTTTTTACTACTCGTAATGACTTCCAATTCAAGATAGACACACTTGTAATAAAAAGTGTAAAATCTAAAGAAGTTGGGGATGTGACGTATCATTTTGTTAAGGCTAAAATAGTTTATAATTACAATCCAAAAGTAGGTGCAGTAGATAAATGTTATCGTTGGATGGCTCTTACAATAGAAGAGGATGGTTTTGGCAATATGCTGGTCGATCCTCCAAAATCAAAAGAGATTGTGTCAGTAGGATTAACTGAAAAAGAATCCAAGAAAATTTTTCCAGATAAATTTGAAAATGGTGAAAATCTTATAAAGTGAATGAATTTTTAATGCGCATAACCCAATCCTGTGGTACGGGGGTTGGGTTTTTTTTATTGTAAAAATGTGATATAATTTTTATGTATCATAAGAGTAAAAAATCCTAATGAATTGGATTTTAAAAAACAAAAATAAAAGTAGTGAGACACTTTTGGTTGTCTTGTTTTTGGTGTTTAATTTTTTGCTTCTTGCCCCAGATAATGTAAAAGCTGCTGCTGGCATTTGCGAAGGTGCAAGTGATGGTGGAGCAGCGACTGAAAAAACTTGCGAATGTTTTAATGGAAGCACATCCCTGAAATTATTTCCGGCTGGTCAAGATATTAGTGACTCAAGTAAGACATCGGGTACTGGTTTTTGCACCCAGGAAGTGTGCATGATTTATTGCAAGGACAAATATCCAACAACAACATCTGTTAAATTTGATGGAGGCACTCTTGGTACTAGTTCAATTAAAAATAGTTCTAGTGCTGTTGCAAAAGCACCTACTGCCTCGGAAGCAGCCAAGGGTCTTTTATATGATGGCATGATGGCCATTTTAGTTAAAATCCAAGCATTAGTTGGGTGGCTGTTTGCAATTGCTGCAACACTTTTTGCTTGGGTTATTGATCCAAAAAACATCTCAGGACCAAATGGAATGCTAAACAAGCCAGCCGTAAAAGATGTGTGGATTATGGTGCGTGATCTTTTGAATATGACTTTTATTCTCGTACTTTTGTTTGCAGCATTTTGTACGATTTTTCAGGTTGAAAAATGGGCCCTTAAGAAAGTTTGGCTTAATATTTTGATTAATGCTTTGCTTGTTAATTTTAGTTATCCAATCGCAAGGTTCTTTATTGATATTTCCAATGTTGCTTTTTATTATTTTGTTAATAATTTATTTTCTTCAACTGGAACAGTCACTGGCAGTGGAATATTCGCAATGTTTGGATCATCATCCGGTATCGGAGAAATGTTGATGCCAAAGGACTATATGGCAAACGATATGCCTTATTTGATTGCGTCCATAATAGTTATATTTATTATGGGTATGACGCTTATGGTAATAGCAGGGCTTTTTGTGGTGCGTCTTGTTGCGCTCACGATGTTGGTGATGTTTTCGCCAATTGGCTTTGTGGGCTATATTTTTCCTGGCACAGCTAAGCACGCTGATAAGTGGTGGTCGCAACTTTTTGAATATTCTTTTTTTGCGCCAATAATGATTTTTATTATGGCAATATCTTTGCGCATAATGGAGGCAATGAAAAATGAAAATTTTCAAGCTATGGTGGCCGGTGCAAATGCAAACACTCCGGCCGATCAAGCAAATTGGATTGCTAATGCAGCATTTTTTGCAATTCCGATTATTATTTTATGGGCGGGAATAGGTATGGCTAAATCTTCCGGAGGTGCAATGGCTAGTGAAATTGTTGATAGAGTAAAAAACGGCGGGAAATGGTTGGCAAATGCACCAGGCAAATATAGTGGGGTATACGGTGCAACAAAGAAAGCAACAGAAGATTTCAATAAGAAAGGTAAATTATTTGGAATGAAGGTTCCACTGATGGGAAGTGCTGGCAGGGAGGCTCGTGAAGCGCGTTGGTCTGCTGGACTTACAGGTGGTAGAGATGGTTACAATGATGCAAGACGTGATCAAATAAGAAAAGAAGCTAGTGAAATGCGTGAAAATTGGAAGAAGGCTGGCGGAGCTAGCAGCTCAGAGCTCGAACATGCACTTGGCGGTGGGCAAGCAGAAAAAATGGCAGCTGCCTTGGAAATGTCAGAAAAGAATGGGTTCAAGCTTAATGATACTGATACGGCAGCTCAAGTTCTTGCAAGATATCAGCGTGCAGCTGGAGCAATGGCTGGCGATAAAGTTCTGCAAAATAACTTTAATGATAAAGTTAAAGAAAAACATATTAAATTGGTTATTCAAGATGAGATTGGCGCAAGTACTGATCCCGCATTAATTACCGCAACTTATAAAAAACATTTGGATAAGATGAATGCTAGCAAGCTTGCTGGACAAAAAGGACTTGCTGATCATCGTGAAACAGCTGAGTATTTGAGTGGCAGACAAGCTACTGGTAATAGGAGTGATATTAAATTTGTTTCTAATGTTTTAGGTGGGATGACTACTGAGGATAGGGCTAAATTGCATAGTCATACTGGTACGGGTTTGCATGTTTAGTAAATAAAAATAAGTTAGATTTATAAAAAGTATTAAGTTATATGGATAAGAAAAATCTTATTATTTTAGCTGCGGTTCCAATGACGGTGCCTGTTTCTGAAAATGAAACTGAGGCGCAGTTTTTGGAACGTTGGAGAAAGGTTGATGCGCTGCCAGCTGAAAAAAAAGAAATATTATCTTCCGATATAACAATTGGGAAAATTGAGGACGTTGCAAAACGTTTTCGTCTTACATATGGAGAAGCTTGTGATATTTCTCGCTTAGTGCGGTCAGTTGTATTTGGAGAAATAAATGTTTCTCAAGTTGATTCATATTTGAAACAAAAAATTCAGCATATTGAACAAGCAGATAGGGATAATGTTAAAAATATTATAGTTGAGATATTGTCGCAGCAGCCTATTTTGTCAATGGAGGCAATGGAGACGGAAAGTAGAAAAAAAGTTCAGCTCTCACTTTCTGAAGCACTTTTGAAATATCCAAAAGTTGGCGAGCAGAACATCACAACTGATCAGATCAAACTTAAATATTTTCCAACGCTAGTAAGGCCATCCGTCAAAAATTGGATCACTGATTTTCATGATGCAATGGGCGCAGGAAAGCATAGCCCGATTGATCGTGGAAACTTTTTGTTCCACAGCGAAAATGGAAAAAAACTTTCATCAACTGACAGGCAAAAACTTGGCACGATTTTGAAATCTCTGGATGAACAAACATTGTTGACGATTGATGGTGAAACTCAAATTATTGTTTTTGAAAATGTGCAACAGGAAAATACCCGTGTCATTCCGGACTCGATCCGGAATCCAGAGCAGAGCAGGAACCTGGATTCCCGTTTTCACGGGAATGACAATATTGATATGAAGGTTCGTGATTTGGATGAAACAAATACAGAAAGAGCGCCGAGAGAAAGCAGAGCAGATGTTAACTTGAAACAAGATCAACGCCTGACAAGTTTTAATAGTCATGATGTTTTTGGTGATTTATCTTCTGTATCTGAGCTGGAAGAAAGTCAGAGCAAAAATTTTCAGGAAAAGATGCAAGGTTTTTTTGCGAATAATAAAAATAAAAATGTTGAAAATATATCAGTTGTGGAAAACAAACAACCTGCAGAAATTCAATCACAACAAAGAGATGCAAGCGGCAATCTTTCATATGCTCCGAATTTTTCCGCCAAAGCTGTTGGACAAATCGCAAACACAATTTCCAGCGAAAAGGCGAAGGGCGGAATTGTTAAAAACTTTTTTAGTAGTGCAATTGCTCCCGCCCCGATTAAAATTGATGATAAAAAAGTTGAAGATGAAGAAAAAAACAATTTTTTTCAAATACCACAGTCAAAACCTCCCATCGGAAGTGAATCATATCACGCGCAGTCTCCGCAGAATCCAAACAAAGACAGTATAGAAAAAAATCAGGATATCGAGAAAGTTGCAAATGTAAACAATACTCAAACCTCTCTGCCCTCTGGGCACCAGCCTCGCGTCGACGAGCAATTGTCTTTGCGAGTCGAGGCGGGTCTCTCCTCATCTGAGGAGAGAAAGATAATGAATGAATCTTCAGAAGACCAAGATCGCGATTCAATGAGTGACGAGTTGCTGTATAAAATGCTGCAAGAAAAAAAGATCAAACAGGGTGCTGCTGATGCTGATTTGTCTTTCGGTAGTGTGAAATTTTCTTCGCCACAACAACTTCCTGCAGAGCAAGGATCAAAGCCAGCTCAAATCCAGACTCCTCAGCCTCAGCGATCCCCATTTCACATCACTCCATCGGATTATGCAAGTGGCAAAAAGATTGAGACTAAAAATGAAACAATGCCGAAGATTACAGGGAATGTTGTTGATCTTAGATAATTGAAATTTGAAAAATCAAAATGGAAAATGACAAAGCAAAATTTAAAAATGAATTTAAAAGGAGGCTGTATAATTTTGTTTTACGTTTAATTAAATTTATTGACAAACTTCCCAAAGGTATGGTGTCCGACGTTATGGGAAAGCAATTATTACGTAGTGGTACAAGTATTCTTGCTAATTATATTGAGGCAAATTCAGCGAGTTCAAAAAAAGACTTTATAAATTTCTTTACTCATTCACTGAAGTCATCTAATGAGTCTAAGGTCTGGATAACATTATTAAGGGATACAAATAAAGGTGATAAGATAGAGCTGGAATGGTTGCTTAAGGAATTAATAGAGATATCCAATATTATAGCAAGTAGCATATTAACACTAAAAGGTAAAAAATAGTTTTTTTATTTTAAATTGTAATTTTTAATTTTGATGTTTACATTTTCCATTATTAATGTTGCCCAAGCTGGTGTAATCAGCGATGCGCCGTCGATTTCAACTGTTGGAATGAATGTGTTATTTTTTTTGTTGTCAGTTGTCGGGATTATTGCTATAATTGCATTAGTGCTCTCTGGAATTTTATATCTTACTGTGCAAGATGATAAAAAAAGAATGCAAGGCGTCAAGAGAGCAATAACTTATTCGATTCTCGGCATAATATTGGCAATGGGTGGAATGGTTTTGATAAAATTAATGGGACAATTTTTTGCAAATTAGCCGCTTGTCATTCCCATGAAAATGGGAATCCAGGTTTTGGAGAGTTGACAATAAAAAATACAAATGCGAAATACGGGCCTGGATTCCCGCCCGCCTGCAACGATTGCATTTCGGGCAGGCCTCCGCGGGAATGACAAGAGGAGAATGTGATGAAACATAAAAATTTGAGATAAAAAGATAGAAATATAAAAATTAAAAACTAGAGGAGGTGTAATTATGAATATATTTAAAAAAATTGCATACGCATCATCAGCGATTGCCGCAGCAGTCCCAATGGTTGTTCGCGCTCAGTTTGAAACTCCAACTGGAACAGGTCTTCCTGCAGGAAGTCTGATTGGAATTCTTACCAGTGGAATGAACTGGCTTTTGATCGTTGTTGGAATTCTCGGTGTGATCGGTTTCGTTATCGCTGGTATTTTGTATTTGACAGCTGCAGGAGATGAAGGCCAGATTGATAAAGGTAAACACGCTATGATTTATTCCATCGTTGGTGTTATCGTTGCTCTCTTGGGAGTTGTGATAATCAAAGCTGTTCAAGGAATGCTTGGTGGATCATCAAAGAGTTTCTAGTGCCTATTGTGTATATATACAAAACAAAAAACAATTCGAAAGGATTGTTTTTTGTTTTGTATGAAAAAATATGCTATAATATATGCAAGAGTAATTTCTTTGTATCAGTAACAAAAAAATAAAATGAATAAGAAAAATATGTCCGCCAAAGGCGGATCCGCCTTTGGCGGAAAAACAAAAAATTATTTCAAACAAATTATCTGCACTTTGACGTTGGCAGTTGTGGGGCTTTCTTTTTCTCCTGCATTAGCATTGGCGCAAGAATGGGGAGTTGGATATGACAGTGGAACTGGCAGTATTAATGTTGGTATCGGCTCAAATGGCAGTGGCGCAGGAAACGTTTGGGGCGGAGGAATGGGTGGCGGCAGTTGGACGCTTTCAAATCCATATGGCTTGCCATCCGGCAGTCTTTTGGGAATCGCTTCGAATTTGCTTTTTTGGTTGTTGGCAATCTTTGCTATTACTGGCGTGATTGGTTTTGTCTTGTCTGGAATTTGGTATTTGGTTGGAGCCGGCGATGAGGGAATGGCCGAAAAAGGCAAGGAAGGAATGAAATTTTCAATAATTGGTATCATTATCGGTCTTTCAGGATTTATTATTATGCAAGCTGTCAGCGCACTGTTGGGAGGAGGATCAAAGACATTCTAAAGTTTCCTTCATTACCCACCTCCCCTCAGATGAGGGGAGGTGCCCGTAGGGCGGAGGGGTTTGAGCAGAGATTTATTAATGCTCCGCTCTGACCTCTCTGTCTTGAGTACAAGATACCCGCCTCGCGTCGACGAGCAAATCGTCTTGCGAGTCGAGGCGGGTCTCCCCTTAACAAAGGGGAGAACGACAAGGAAAGAATTTTTTCATAATTCAAAAATTAATTTATCTAAAATGAAAACAAAAAAACTTTATCTATTTGCATTCGCTTTTCTTTTTCTGAGTGTTTTTTTTGTGGGGGTTGATGGGGTTAGGAATGTGGCGAAGGCTGATTACTGCTCTGATTTGTGTGGTAATGATGATCAATGTCTAAATGCTTGTTATGTTGATGAGCAAGGTGGCACAACTAGTTGGGGTAATGGTGTAACTACAGATGTTTATTCTGGCTGTGATCCATTTAAAGATCCAACATGTTGTGGCGATAGCGGCGGGTACTGGTATAATAATACTTGCAATGTAAATTCTGACACGAGTGATATGAATATGGATAACGCTCAAGATGCTAACTATGCAAAAGTGGGAGGGGAAAATGGAACATTATTTATCAGTATTGAAAAATTTTGTACAGATAATGGATATGGTTTTGATTCGCAAACAAAAAAGTGCAAAGATAATAATTGGTGTGCGAATACTTATGGTACTGGTTACGTGTGGAGCTCATATTATGGCGAATGCAAGGGCTCCAAGGGCTCTTCTTGTGATAATAGTGATAACTGCGGTGGAGGCCTTAGTTGTAATACTGAAAAAAGTGTTTGCGAAAATAATATTGGTGGTTCAATAGCAGATTTTTTTGGAGGTGGATCAAATAATGATGCTCCACAACAAACACCTGAGGAAATAGCCGCTGCCAAAGCTGCTGCAGCGAAGGCTCAATTGCAGGCAAATACTCTTACGGCTGCGCAAAATAATGCGGTTGCAAAAGCTAATGCTGCCAATGCGGCTGTTCAAAGGTGCACCACTGATTGTGTGGCACTTCAAGCTGCTGCAAATAAAGCCAATGAGGACCTTTTGGCTGCAAATGCCGCTGCAGAAGATGCAATTGCTAAATATAATGCAGCTGCTCAAACTGCAGGATTGAATAATGGCTCCAATGGTGGGTCATCAAGTTATATGCTGTGCGCTAATGGAGTTTTGGGGACGGTTTGTGAAGGCGGTGGCGGAACACCTATAACAACTGGTATGAATAGCAGTTATTCTGGCGCAGGAGGATATACTGGTTTTGGTGGTGTTGCTGGACTTAGTGGTTCAACGCAGCCAAAATGTGGAGATGGTTTTCAGGATATTGGTGGAGTTTGTTTTCCGATGACTACTGGTCTCTCAAATGCTCCAGTGACTGCTATTATTGGTAATATATTTTCTTGGTTGATGATGTTATTTACAACTTTTGCAGTAATTGCTTTTGTGGTTTCTGGAATTCAATATTTCTTGGCTTCAGGGGATGAATCTATGGCGGAAAAAGCCAAGGAAAACGCTACAAACGCTGTTATTGGTATTATCGTTGGACTTTCAGGCTTCATCATCATCAAAGCTATCGCAGCCGCGCTGAGTGGGCAGAGCATGTTTTTCTAAAAAGTTGTAACTTTTTAGAAAAAAGATACAATAACCAAGATACAAGTTACAAATAAACTTCAAATCACAATAAAAAAAGTTTTCTCATGTCATTCCCGTGAAAACGGGAATCCAGGTTACGTTGTTAATCTAGTGCTCTATGTCTCAAGAAAAATTTTACTATGTTTACATTTTAGCAAGTCATCAAAACGGAACGCTGTATATAGGAGTAACTAGCAATTTAATAAAAAGAAGTTGGGAACATAAAAATAAAATAGTTGAAGGATTCACAAAAGAGTACGGTGTTGATAAGCTTGTTTACTATGAGACTACTAATGACATAAACTCGGCATTACTAAGAGAGAAACAATTAAAAAAGTGGAACAGGCAATGGAAATTGGAATTGATTGAAAAAGAAAATCCAAACTGGGCGGATTTAGCAATGGAATATTATAAAAAGGAATGTGATATTAAGTAGGGCTGGATTCCCGTTTTCACGGGAATGACAATGTTTTACGTTTGACATGGAAATATAAATATGCTAGTATGCGTATAGGTTGATAGGGAGTTATGGGTTCGCAATGATTGCGAACTTTTTTTAATAAAATGTTAATAAAAAACATTATGGCACGTAAAAAAGTGGCTGAAGAAAGCCAAGAACAAGGGACAAGACTGGGAGAATTTGGAAGTGCAATTTTGCAGATTGCTGAAGAAAAAGGTATTGCAAAGAGCGTGATCATTGAAACGATTGAAGCTGCCCTTTCTGCTGCTTATAAAAAAGATTATGGAAAACGTGGACAAAGAATCCGCGCACAGTTTAACGAGGTTGGCGGAGACACAAAATTCTTTTTGATCAAGGATGTGGTGGATGAAACATTGCGAGAATTTGTGGAGGGAGCTGAAGATGAGGATGAAAATGCTGAATTTGAGGAACCTGCCCGCAATGCTTCGCATAGCGATGCAGGCGGGGAAATTGAAGGTGAGGAAAAATTACCTCGTTATAACCCAGAAAGAGATATGCTTTTGGCTGAGGCTAAGAATATCAAAAAAGATGCCAAAATAGGGGATGTTATTGAAATCGAACTCGAGCCACAAACTGAATATGGCCGCGTGGCTGCTCAAACTGCTAAGCAAGTTATTATTCAGCGTATTCGTGAAGCTGAGCGTGATTCAATGTTTCAAGAATACAAAGGAAAAGAAGGCGAGGTTGTGAGTGGAACAGTACAAAGAATTGAAGGTCGCAACACCTATATTGATCTTGGAAAATCAATAGGTGTGCTTTTTCCGCAAGAACAAGTGCAAGGAGAAATGCTTAGAATGGGACAACGCGTTAAAGTTTATTTATATAAAGTTGAATCTGATCCAAAAGGACCGGGAATCACTCTTAGTCGAACTCATCCGGATATGGTTCGAAGATTGTTTGAATTGGAAGTGCCTGAAATTTTTGCTGGCACTGTTGAAATTAAATCAATCGCCAGAGAAGCAGGATCACGCACCAAGCTGGCTGTTTTCTCAAGTGAAGAAGGAATTGATCCTATTGGATCTTGTGTTGGACAAAAAGGTACTCGCGTGCAGGCTGTGATTGAAGAATTGGGCGGGGAAAAAATTGATATTATTGAATGGAATGAAAAAGCTGAAAAATTCATTGCAGCTGCGATTAGCCCTGCCAAGGTTGTCAATGTGACATTGAATGAGGACAGAAAAGAAGCAAAAGTTTCTGTGCCAGAAGATCAATTGTCTTTGGCTATCGGTAAACAAGGACAAAATGTGCGCTTGGCTGCAAAATTGACTGGTTGGAAAATAGATGTGATTGGTGTGGCTGCAAAAATTGCAGAGGAAGCGGAAGTTGAAGAAGCGCCAGTTACTGTCGAGGAAACTCTAGAAGTTACCGAAGAAAAGCCAGTTGCTAAAAAAGCTAAAAAGGCTACGAAAAAGAAATAGAGAGTCTTTAGAAGATACAATAACCAAGATACAAACATCAAATAAATTACAATAATCAATAATCAAACAGCATTTGTTTTGTGATTTGAAATTTGAGATTTATCTGGTTATTGTTTCTTGTATCTTGGTTATTTTGAAAAAATACAAATAGTCTATCTTTAGACGCATAATATATTATATGTTAATGATTATGAATAAAATAATAATTGTTGGTCATAAAAATCCAGATACTGATTCAATAGTGTCTGCAATCGCAGCGCAAGAATTTTTCACCAAAGTTCTTGGCAAAGAAAGTAAAGCCTACCGAGCAGGTGTGATTAACAATGAAACCAAATTTATTTTGGAAAAAGTTGGTATAGAAATTCCTGAGCAAATCACCACTGTCGGTGAGAATGACAGTGTTGCATTGGTTGATCATAACGAAGCTGGTCAAACTTTTGACGGACTAAATTATGGAAATATTGATTATATTTTTGATCATCATAAACTTTCTATCGTGACGGAGAAACCAATTTTTTGTCGTATGGAGCCGATTGGAAGCACATCATCATTGGTTGCTAAAATGTTTTTCGAGAGAGGTGCTGAAATTTCTGAAGCTTGCGCAAAATTATTGTTGGCTGGAATTTTGTCAGATACTTTGAATTTGACGAGTCCAACAACAACTCAGGAGGATAAAGAGTTGGCAGAAAAACTTAACAACATCGCAAAATTAAACATAGAAGAATTTGTTGGCGAAATGTTTGATGCCAAATCAAATTTAGAAGGAATTTCATTGCAAGACATCATCACTTTGGATTACAAAACTTTTGAGATGGGAAAATATAATGTGGGAATTGGAACATGGGAAACCACAAATCCTCAAAGCGTTAATGTGAAAAAGCAGCAAATTCTGCAGGCCCTTGTCGAAAAGAAAAATACCGACAAAGTTGACCATATGTTTTTTATGGTCGTGGATATCATTAAGGGTAATTGTCAGCTGTATATAATTTCTGAAGCTGAGAAAGTTTTAGCTGAGAAAGTTTTTGGAGGTATTGTTGAAGAGGAAATTATGTTTTTACCTGGCGTAGTATCACGAAAAAAACAAATTGTTCTTCCATTGGCTGAGGAATTGAGTAAATAACCTCGAAAAAGATAGTTTGTTTTGTTGGATAAGTATTGCCAGGATAATTTTAAATAATGTTTTTAAAAAAAGTAATCAGTCATTTGTCATCAGTCATCAATTCGAAAGGATGACCGATTGCTGATGACCGATGACTGTTGTATTTATTATGATAAATTCGGAAATCAAAAAATTGCCTGAGTCTGAAATTGAAGTTGTCGTGACTGTTTCTTGGGATGAATGGAAAAAATATATTGATCAGGCAGCAAAAGATTATTCAAAGGAAATTAAAATTCAAGGTTTTCGCGCAGGATTTGCTCCTCGCGATATGGTTGAAAAGAAAGTTGGCACAGCTGCCTTGTTTGATGCTGCTGCTCAAAAAGCAGTGCAGGCAACTTTTCCAAAAGTAGTTGTTGAAAAGAAAATTGAAGCAATTGGAAAACCTAAGGCTGAAATTGTGAAATTGGCTGAAGGAAATGATTTGGAATATAAGGTTGTTGTGTCAGTTATTCCTGAGGTGTCAATGAAATCTTGGAAAAGTGGCGTTGAAAAAGTCAACAAAGAATATTCCAAGAAAAATGCTGAAGTTACTGCCCAGGATGTTGAAAAAGAATTGGCTGAAATCGCCAAGAGCCGCGTGCAGCACATCACAGTAGAAAGAGAAGCGCAAGATGGCGACAATGTCATCCTGTCGTTTGTTGTGAAAAAAGATGGTGTTCCAATAGAAAATGGTTCGAGCAAAAGCCACCCTATGATTTTGGGACGCGGCGTTTTTATTCCTGGATTTGAGGAACAAGTGGTTGGAATGAAAGCGGGCGAGGTTAAAGAGTTTGAATTAACTTTTCCAAAGGATTATCACCAAAAGGGCTTGGCTGGAAATCCGGCGCAATTCACAGTGACAGTTGAAACTGTGCAGGAGCGAAAATCTCCAGAAGTTACTGATGAATTTGCCAGATCACTTGGAAAATTTAAAGATTTGGCTGAAATGCGAAAAAATGTGACTGAAGGAATGGAGGAAGAAAAGAAAATTGAATTAAAAGAAAAGAGACGCGGCGCTATCATTGACGTCTTGGTTGAAAATACTATAGTTGAAATCCCTCATATTCTTATTCATGAGGAGCTTCACAAAATGATCGGCGAATTTGAGATGCAACTGCAAGGAATGAACATCACCTTTGAGCAATATTTAAAACAAATTGGAAAAACCATTGATGAGCTTGAAAAAGAGTGGGAACCTCAAGCAATCAAAAGGATAAAGGCGGCTCTTGCATTGGAAGAAGTGGCCAAGGAGCGAGAAATTGAAGTTGCCAGCGAAGAAGTTGAGGCAGAAATGAACAAAACTCTTGCTCAATACAAAAAAATTCAAGATGCTGAAAAGAATATTGATCTAGGCAAATTGTATAACTACGTGAAGGGGACAATGGTTAATGAAAAAGTATTGGAATATTTGGAGAATATTAAGTAGATACGTCTTTAAATTTGGGCTGTTTTTCTTGATAGTGTAATCGGTAAACAGTCATCAGTCATCGGGATGAATAGAATAAGGTATGTGAATTTGATGACTGATTGCTGATGACAGATGACTTTTGCTGTTTAAGAATCCAATAAATTTTTGAAGTTGCAAATAAAATATATGG
>Ga0076173_114_pt1 | contig 32606 bp, 28 predicted proteins | sample RifGroD2_FD_67770 | JGI IMG/M metagenome (GOLD analysis project Ga0076173, IMG submission 67770) | Parcubacteria bacterium GW2011_GWD2_38_11
TAACTACCGCCTGTCCTTTTGATGTTCGTGCGGATTCTGGAATTTCATAAGCCTTTGTTTGAAAAACTTTTCCGGTGTTAGTGAAAAACATCAAATTGTCGTGTGACATCACGCTGGTAACCTTTTCGATAGAATCTCCTTCTCGCGTTGTTGCGCCAATCACTCCCTTGCCACCTCTTTTTTGTACCTTATATACGTCAGGGTTCATTCGTTTGATATATCCGTCTTGAGAAATTGTGATGATAGCCTCTTCATTTGGAATCACATCTTCTTGTTTGAACTCTTCGATTCCAGTTTTGAGCACTTTTGTTTTGCGCTCATCCCCAAATTTTTCTTTAAGCGCAATAAGTTCATCTTTAACCACGCCAAGAATTTTCTTTGGACTAGCTAACAAATCTTCAAGCACAGCAATAAGGGCAAGTTTTTCCACGAGCTCGTCTTCAATTTTTTTGCGCTCAAGTCCAGCCAATGTTTGCAATCGCATTTCTAGGATAGCAGTAGCCTGTCTTTCTGATAATTTGAATTTTTTCATCAAATTAGCATGCGCTTCCTCTCGAGTTGGAGATTTTTTGATGGTTTCAATAACAGCGTCAATGTTGTCCAAAGCAATTTTGAGTCCTTCCAAAATATGAGCACGATCTTTTGCCTTGTTAAGTTCAAATTGTGTGCGACGTTTCACCACAATGTTTCGGTGCAAAATGTAGTGTTCCAAAATTGACTTAAGAGAAAGAATTTGTGGATCAATTCCATCCACCAATGCCAACATATTTACATTGAAATTCTTTTGCAAATCGGTTGCATTGTAAAGTTTGTTTAAAACTTTTTGTGCGTAAGCATCTTTTTTCAGTTCAATCACGATGCGCACTCCGTCTTTGTCAGATTCATCGCGAAGATCTTTGATGCCCAAAATTTTTCCTTCTTTAACCAAGTCCGCAATCTTGATGATCAAGTTTGATTTATTGGTCAAATAAGTTATTTCTGTGATAACAATATGAAAATTTCCAGATTTTTGTTCGATAATATCAGCTTTGGCTCGAGTGACAATTTTTCCACGACCGGTTGAATACGCTTCTTTAATTCCCGGAGTGTTATACATAATTCCTCCAGTTGGAAAATCAGGACCCTTGATAAATTGCATCAAGTCGTCCACATTAGCTTCTGGATTATCAATCAAGTGATTGATAGCATCAGCAAGTTCGTTTAAATTATGTGGAGGAATGTTGGTAGCCATACCAACTGCGATTCCCATAGTCCCATTAAGCAAAAGTTGTGGAAGTTTTGCGGGAAGCACGACGGGTTCCTTGTGAACGCCATCAAAGTTTGGAATGAAATCAACCGTGTCTTTTTCAATATCAAAAAGCATTTCTTCAGCAATGGCTTTTAATTTTGCTTCAGTATAACGATAAGCAGCAGCACTATCTCCATCCATTGAACCGAAGTTTCCTTGTCCCCAAACCAAAGGATAGCGAAGGGAAAAATCTTGAGCCAAACGAACCATAGAATCATACACAGCAGTGTCTCCGTGTGGATGATATTTTCCTAGCACTTCTCCAACCACTGTGGCAGACTTTCTGAATTTTGCTGATGGACGAAGACCACTGTCCCACATAGAATACAAAATTCTGCGATGAACAGGTTTAAGGCCATCGCGAACATCAGGCAACGCGCGAGAAACAATAACGCTCATCGCATAATCCAAATATGATTGTTGAACCTCTGCCACAATCTGACGAGGTTGAATATTTTCAGGTACAAAATCTAATTTTTTTTGTTGAGCTGCTTTCATATCGTGTTAGGAAAATGCGTCTAAGCTCTGCTTATACGGATTTTTTTAAGTTAAACTTATCTGTAATTAAAAAATCTTCACAGTTAATGCTTTTTAAAAGGCACTATTGCGAATAATATCTTTATAAAAAGTAAACATTTGCGCTTGCTAATATTTACTTAAATCAAGACACTATTTTTTTGTGCTAATTACTCTGTTGGTAATTTAGAATAAGCGCTTGCTTGTGGAATTTCTGGTTCGTTAGCAGTTGCTGGATAATTAAATTCAGTTTCGATACTCGCATTGCTGATTCCCTCGTCACTATTAACTAAGGGTTGGTCACTAAAATCCTTAATTGAGGGAGCTTGTTGTTTGAGATCTTGCAATTGCTGCACTATGTCTGGAATATTGGACGATTCTGGATTGGAGATAATGCTATCACCTTGAAATAAGAAACCCATTGAAAAAATCCAGATTCCTACGATAAAAAACATTGAAATTGCCACAGCGCCCCAAACATATCGTAGGCGGATGTGCTCTGGCTCGAGCCTGATTTGTGCAATTTTTTCTTGGATATTCATTATGACAAAATCTAAAATTAAGCCTCATTGTCCATAAGCACAATCTCCATCTTCTTTTCTCCCAAATCTTTTTTCTTTACAGTGTATTTGGCTATTTTTTCCTTAGGACAATTTCCCATTTCATTGCAGAATTTGCTTTCGTCTTCTATTTCAGCCACTGAGCCATTGGTTTTATAATGCATCGGTATTATAATTGCAGGCTCAATTTTTCGCACTAATTCGGCTGCTTTTTTTCCATCGATAGTGCTAGTTCCACCTACTGGAATAAAAAGAATATCCACGCCGTCAATTTCTTCAAGTTGTTTGCCGCTAAGATCTGAGCCTAAATCGCCCAAATGACAAATCTTAAGTTCCTCGGCTTCAAGAATATAAATGGTTGAACGTCCTCGCTCGGCACCTTCAACATTATCATGAAAAGAGTCCACGCCTACCACGTTAATTCCCTTTACTGCATATTCTCCTGCCGTTTCAATTATAACTGGATCTCCTTTAATAGCACTAATATTGCTATGATCAGGGTGGCTGTGAGAAACAAAAACAACATCAGCCTGTCCTTGTGGTGGTCTAATGCCCAACTCTTTGCCAAATGGATCGAAAAAAAGAGTGATATCTTCCGTGGCTCTTCCGCCGGGCTTGGTGGTTATTTTAAAACAAGAATGACCATAATATTGTATTTGCATTTGTTTATCCTTAATTTGTTATATTTTTTCTTTCAGCTCAACCGCAGTATATCATAGCAAATTTTCCTTGTCGAGACAATTTTTGCTTAACCCCCCAGTTAAATAGCGAGAATTTAACGGGGCAGGCTTGCCAAAAAATCAAATATGGTATAAGATAATCAAGTGGTTAATTTATTAAGAAAATTTAATAGTGAAATGCTTTAATTTCACAGTGAATTTCTTGATAATTTCCCTTGAACAGGGATTTTTTTGTGCATATAATTAATAAAATGCAGGTGGCACGCCTGTAAAAATACGAATACGCGAATTTATGCGTATGTTGCGAATATGCCAATGAATCTATTTGCATATTTGCGTATTAGCATAATATTTGCATCATTAGTATCGTGATTATAAATATGGCAATAAAGAAAACGGACATTCTCGACAAATTAGCCGAGGAAGTTGATAAAATCAAAGAAGACAACACTCCAATAGCCACTAAGAAAGCAAAAAAGGCTGTTGTTAAGGAAGAAGAGGAAAAGGATATGTCTCCAATGGCAGTTCTTTTGGAAGAAAACCCAGTTAAAATTCCTCAAATCGGGGATGTTTTAGAAGGTACCGTAATCGATATTACTTCAAATTCCCTACTTTTAGATCTTGGTGCTCTTGGAACAGGTATTGTGCTTGGCAAAGAAATCAAGGATGGTCTTGCTGTTGGTAAAATTAAAAAGGGTGACAAAGTTGGTGCAACACTGATTGATCTTGAAAATGAAGATGGATATATTGAACTTTCTATTCGCGAAGCTTCATATGAAAGAGCATGGGATGATTTGGAATCTAAGAGAGATGCAATGGGCGCAGTTATGACTAAAGTTTTGGATGCAAATAAAGGTGGTCTTATGGTTGAAGTTAATGGAATCACTGGATTCGTGCCTGTTTCACAGCTTTCAAGCGAACATTATCCTCGCGTGGAAGATGGTGATAAAAACAAGATTCTAGAATTGCTCAAAAAATTAGTTGGAAAGGAAATGTTGGTAAGAATTTTGGATGCAGACCGTGAAACTGAAAAATTGATTGTTTCTGAACGAGCAGCTTCAAGTGAAAAAGAAAAAGAAGTTATTTCTCAATTACAAGCCGGAGATGTTATTGAAGGTGAAGTAAGTGGAGTTGTGGACTTTGGTGCATTCATCAAATTCTTGCCACCAGCTAAAATGGCATCGGACCGCGAAAGCGACAAATTGGAAGGTTTGGTACACATTTCAGAGCTTGCTTGGCAGCTTATTGATGATCCTAGAACTATTGTAAAAACTGGAGACAAAGTTAAGGCTAGAATTATCGGAATTGATGATACTAGAATTTCACTTTCTATGAAAGCTTTAGCCAAAGATCCTTGGAGTGAAATTGCTGAGAAATACAAAGTTGGAGATACTGTGCAAGGAAAAATTGACAAAATCAATCCTTTCGGAGCATTTGTGTATTTGGACAAAGATATTCACGGCTTGGCTCACGTTAGCGAATTCCAAGAAGTGTACCCAGGAAAGAAAATGGATGAAATTCTTCGTGCAGGCGAAACTTATGATTGGAAAATCCTTTCTATTGAGCCAAAAGATCACAGAATGGGCTTGATGATTATCAAAGAAGAAAAGTAAGCTTGATTTTTGTTTACTGTTAAAAAATCGCTCCAACAACGGGGCGATTTTTGTTTGCCTATTTCCTTTTTGAGCACGCTTTTGGATAAATACTCAATATCCAAAAGCTCAAAAGCTACTGTCGTAGCTATTGGCCAAAAAGAAAACAGGCAAATAAAAATATTAAGCTATTATACCCAAAATAATGTAAATGGGATAAAAAAATAATGTTTAATTTTTGTGCTTAAATGCTTGCTTTATGTTAAAATATGCGTATACTTAGTTAACTCAATAAATGTGTAAATAGTTATGCAAAAATCAAACATTTTTATCATTTCAGGCCCATCTGGCGCAGGAGAAGACTCTATTATAAATGGCTTAAAAGAACTTTTTCCAATAGAGCGTGTGATAACAACAACCACCCGTGGTATGCGATTAGGTGAGGATCAGGGTAACCCGTATTATTTTATTTCTGAAAAAGAATTTAAAGGTGATATAGATAAAGGAAATTTTGCCGAATATGCGCAGCAGTATAATGAAAATTTGTATGGCGTGACAAAAACAGAGCTTGAAAGAGTTCAAAAATCCGGCAAAATAGGAATTTGGAAAATTGAATATAAAGGTGTGATGTCTGTTAAAAAAATATATCCAGAGATTGTTGCTATTTTCGTGAATGCTGAAAGTCTTGAAATTCTTGAAAATAGAATCAGACAACGAGACAATGCTTCTGACGAATACATCAAAGAAAGAATGGAATATACAAAAGAATGGCTGAAGCACAAGGATATTTATGATTATGAGGTTGTTAATGAGGAGGGAAAATTAGATGAAGCAATAAAAAAGGTGGCGGACATAATTAAAGCAAGAGTGTAAATGGCTCAATTTATTAAAACAATTCAAAATTTTGCATTTGTAAATAATCTTTGGGAGAAAAATTCGAAGATTATTATTGGTGTTTCTGGTGGTTCTGACAGTGCTTGCCTTTTGGATATTTTGGCCAAACTTAAACCAAAATATAAGTTTGAGCTTCATATTGTGCATATTAATTATGCTCTGCGAGGTGAATATTCACAAAAAGATGAGATTTTTGTAAAAGAGCTTTCCAAGAAATATAACATCCCATCAACCGTGTTTAAACCAAAAAAAGCTGATTATAAAGGAAATCTTGAAAACAATCTGCGCGAAATCAGGTATGCTTTTTTTGAAAAAATGCGATTGGAACTCGGTTTTGACTTGGTGGCGGTTGCTCATAATCAAGATGACCAAGCTGAAACAGTGCTAATGCGAATTATGCGTGGCAGCGGGCTAAGTGGTCTTAGTGCGATGAAGGCCAAAACAAAAAAAATTATCAGACCACTTTTGCAGACTAGTAAAAAAGATATTTTGGCTTATGTAAAAGAAAATAAGTTGAAATATAGGACAGACAAATCAAATTCTGATACAAAATTTACCAGAAATAACATTCGGCACAAACTTCTTCCCTATCTTGAAAAGAATTTTAATCCCACAATTAAAAAGACATTAAGTGATTGGTCACAGTCAGTTGCAGACGACTATGCTTTTATTGAACAAGAAGCGCAATGTTTTGTTGGCTTGGTATGTAAAAATAAATACGCCCATTTTTCAGTTAAGGAATTTGAACAACTTCATATGTCTATTCAGCGTCAAGTTTTACGCAACGTTACTCAGCAATTGAAAAACACCGCCAAGGATGTTGAGAGTAAGCAAATTGAGGAAATGATTAAATTAATCAAAAGTGTTAAAAGTAAGGATCAAAAAGCTCTCATTTGTGGCTTGAATATATCAAAAAAAGGTGGTAAAGTTGATATACGTTGTTAATTTGTTTAAGTAAAGTAAAATTCAAAAATTATGGAAAAATTATTAAAAAATATAGGCTTTGTCGTGCTATTTTTTTTGCTTGCATCAACTATAATGATTCTTTACAGTGGTCCCAAGCAAAAACCGGCAGAAATTTCGCTAAGCGAGCTGGCAAGTCAAGTTAATGATGGAAAAGTTAAAAATATTTCAGTTAATGGCAACGATCTTGCTATTGAGCTTAATGAGGGAACAAAAGAAAAATCAATCAAGGAACCACAAAGTTCACTGACCGAATCACTCAATAATTATGGCGTGGATAAAGAAAAAATCAAAGGAGTAAAAATTGATATCAAACAAGCCTCTGGTTTCAGTGCTTTTGCTTCAAATATTTTGTTACCCTTTTTGTTGCCATTCTTGCTTATCGGAGCCTTTATTTGGTTTATGCTTCGACAAGCGCAGCGAGGAAATTCACAAGCAATGTCATTTGGGATGAGCAAGGCTAGAATGACTGATCCTAAGGATAAAAACAAAAGAACAACTTTTGCAGACGTGGCTGGTGCTAAAGAAGCCAAAGAAGAATTGGGAGAAATTGTGGAATTTTTGAAACACCCAAAGAAATTTATTGCTATTGGAGCTAAAATACCTAAGGGCGTGCTTCTTCTTGGTTCTCCCGGAACAGGAAAAACCTTGATGGCAAAAGCTGTGGCTGGTGAGGCAGGAGTTCCCTTCTTTAATATCAGTGGATCAGAATTTGTGGAAATGTTTGTTGGTGTGGGAGCTTCACGTGTGCGAGATTTGTTTAAGCAAGCCAAAAAAAGCGCGCCAGCGATTGTCTTTATTGATGAAATTGATGCAGTGGGACGTCATCGTGGAGCAGGTTTGGGTGGCGGTCACGATGAACGTGAACAAACGTTAAACCAAATTTTAGTAGAAATGGATGGCTTCGAAGGAACAACCAGCGTGATTGTGATTGCAGCAACGAACCGTCCTGATGTTTTGGATCCAGCTTTGCTTCGTCCAGGACGTTTTGATCGTCGTGTGGTGATGGATTTGCCTGATATTAATGAACGTGAAGAGATCCTGAAGATTCATATGAAAAACAAGCCGATTGAAAAAGCTGTTAATGTGCGAACACTTGCCGAAAGAACATCTGGTTTTTCTGGAGCTGATCTTGCCAATCTTGTAAACGAAGCCGCAATTTTATCCGTAAGACGCGCCAAAAAAACAATCACAGAAGATGAGCTTAAAGAATCAATTGAAAAAGTGATCCTTGGGCCAGAAAGACGTTCAAAAGCAATCAACAAAAAAGAAAAAGAAATAATCGCCTATCACGAAGCTGGTCATGCTCTGATTGGTTCAATCCTTCCAAATGCAGATCCGATTCAAAAGGTTTCTATTATTGCTCGTGGTCAAGCTGGTGGTTATACACTTTCTGCTCCAACCGAGGATAAGAGTTTGCATTCCCGCGCATACTTTATTGATGAGTTGGCAACTTTGCTGGGCGGTCATGTGAGTGAGCAAATGTTTATTGGGGATGTGACAACTGGACCATCAAACGACTTGCAGCGCGCAACGCATATGGCTCGATCAATGGTGACACGTTATGGAATGAGCACGCTTGGACCAAGAACATTTGGCAAAAAGGAGGAAATGGTTTTCTTGGGTCGTGAGATAAGTGAGGAAAGAGATTATTCAGATCGCACCGCAGAGGCAATCGATGCAGAAGTATCTCGTTATATCGCTGATGCGTATAAGACAGCTGAAAAAATCCTTACTGATAATGGCGATGTACTCAAAAAAATCGTAGCAGAGCTTCTTGAAAAAGAAACAATTGAACGAGATGAATTTAATAAAATTGTTGGCATAGAATTGCCAGTAAAAAAAGAAGAGACTCCGACAGAAATTATTGAGCAAGCATAAAGTGCTTTCAGTTTGGGTGATCAATTTTAATAACAGTAAAGTTGATCACCTTTTAGTGAAAACTAGCAATTACTAACTATTACAAATATGAATAAGGATGAAATGTCCGCCAGAGGCGGATCCGCCTTTGGCGGAAAAAAGATTCAATATCTTGATATGTTGAAGCAATCATTTTCAATCACATGGGAAAATAAGTTCCTATGGCTTTTGGGTTTTTTGATTTTTTTGGGTTCTGTTGGCACTAACTTAAACGTAAACAATAACAGCGCAATTGAACAAGGGAAAAAAATACAAGACATTGCTGCTTTGATGCAAAATAATCCTAAATTGACAATAGCACTAGGTTTGGTTTTGATTGTGGTGATGCTGGCTTTATTTTTGCTACGCATTTTGGCAGTTGCAGGAACTATCAAGGCAATAAATGACATTAATCTGTATCGACAACTTTCGGTTATTGCAATTTTAAAAGAAGCAAAAAAATATCTTGGAAGATTGATTCTATTGGAAGTTATTGTTTTTGTGGCGCTTATTTTGGTTATGGTTGTGCTGGCAATTCCTGTCTTGTATTTATTTGCACTTAAAGCAAAATTATTGGCTGTGTTTATTTCGATTATTGCGATTGCAATAATTGTTCCGTTAGCAATTTTGGCATACTATTTGCACAGATATGCTGCTATGTATATTATCTTGGGAGATGAAAAAATAAAAATGTCATTGGAGTCAGCATATATTCTTTTTGCAAAAAATGTCAAAGAGAGTTTGATAATGGCACTAGTCGTTGTCGCCACAGGTTTGTTGATGATTATGGCTATTGTTATTTCGGCTATTCTTTTGGCGATTGTTTTTGTACCACTGGGATTTGTCTTGTATTTGATCCTTGCTAAAACAGGAATAATGATTACTGCCGTGATTGCAATCCTGATTTGTGCAACAGCTTCGGTAATAGTTTTTTCTTGGTACGAAGCATTCTTGCAGACATTTTGGCTACTTTTTTTCAAACAAATTGCTTCAGAGAAAAATAATGAAAAAATGATTTTAGAAAAATTGGAGGTCGAAGGAAAAATCCCTAGCCCAGAGGTTGTTTAAAATAAGAAAATATGCAGCATGTTTACTTTTTGAAAAGTAAGAAAAATAAAAAGATTTATACGGGAAGTACAGAAAAATCACCTGCTATCCGTTTGAAAGAGTATAATGAAGGATCTAATAAATGGACAAGAGAAAATGGCCCATTTGATTTGGTATATTATGAGAAATACACCTGTGAGGAAGACGCACAGGCGAGAGAAGCTTTCTATAAAACTGGATTTGGTAGAATTATTAGAAATGCGATATTGGAAACAATTGAAAAAATAAATAAGAGTAGGGACTTATAGCTCAGTTGGTTAGAGCGCTACATTGACATTGTAGAGGTCTGCAGTTCGAGTCTGCATAAGTCCACATTGCTCAGTTTCAGCCATAGGCTGACCAGCCTATGGCTGGGGTTAGAGTATCACATTGACATTGTGGGGGTCGGTGGTTCGAGTCCACTAGCGACCACTGAAAGTAATAGAAAAAGAACATCTTCTGATAGATGTTCTTTTTCTATTATGACGCAATTCAATAAAAAATTTTGTTTTTAGTTGGCCAGTATGCATTTGGAGGCTGAACACTTAATTACGTTTCCTTTGCAGAGCGAGATTCCATTGCAGGCATCTTGACATTGTTTATCAGTGCTACACGTAATTGAAGGAACTGTAACATTTATAGATGGAGCCTTTATACTTCCATTCGACACAGAACCCTTTGGACAAGTTATTCTCTTTCCAGTAATATCAGTGGTTACTCCTTGTAGATCGACTGTAAAATTACCGCTGGCGCAAGTGTTACCAATTTGTAAGTCGCCACTAAATGCTCCTGCTCCAGTATTAACAGTAACACCTCCCGCACTAATTCCAAGGCCACCGTTTAGACTGTAGGCCAAACTGAAAGGAAATTGATCGTTTTTGTTTCTGATGGCATCTTTTCCTGCAGTATCGGCCGACATATAATTAAATGTTCGAGCTCCTATGTTTATTAATGCCCCTCCAGCAAGTTGTGCATAGGCGCCAGGAAGGTCCTTTGCTTCTTTTGCTTCAGTATTCATAATAACTTGGGTTCCTAGTTGATCCACTTGAGATAAAGTGTTAAAAAGAATTGATGCGGGTCTAGTAATTTTTCCTCCAGATTTTTTTGGCAAAAATCCATTAAACTGTTCATTCTTAGCTATTTCTTGAGCTTTGGCAAATTCTAAATTGTATCGCGCGGTTGAAGTAAGGCTATAGCAAGACACATTGTTGGCGCATTGCATATAGGTCATTATACCTTTCATATTTCCTCCGGCGAACATTTGTGTCGGATCAGTTACGAGATCTTGCAAGTTTGTCGTGAAAGGTTGACCAGCAATCGCCATACGAGCTTGAGCTACAAGGTAGGCATCGTAGTTAGGTCCGATTCCCTCATAATTAAGTCGAGATAATCTTCCACGACTTGTGGTATTAAAAAAAGAGTTCATTTGTGCTATAGCTCGTTGTTGAGGCGAAACATAAAGATAATCATTCCAATCTGGTATAGCCCCCGCATCACCATCCCCAATAATGGCCTGAGTTACTGTTTGAACAGCAAGCAATGTTAATATCTTGTAAGCAGTGAAGACCAAATTTAAAGTACTGGCACTGATATCTTTTGTTATAGTATAACCAAAAGCAGTAATATCAACACCAGTACCAACGGTTGTTGCAGCAGCTGTTGTCCCAGTGGTACCCGTAATTGCTCCTTGAATAGGCAAGGCTGCACCAGTGGTAGCTGTGGTTGGAGGATCAAACGCAACCCATGCTTCAGTTCTTTGTGTTTGCAAAATAAATATTAAAACCACGCAAACAATAAGAAGGAGCGAAAAAAACTTGTTTTTGTTATTTTTTTTACTCATATAAATATGCTTACTCCTCTAGTTTTGAAGAATAATTTTGCAAATCAGTGGTTAAAAAATCGGAATAAAGATTTGTATAAGCACTTATTTTTGTGCATATAGCCATACGTTCAATCGGATCGCTATCGTTTATATAGGAAAAGCCTTGAAAGGTTAGTGATAGGCCCTTTGTAATTCGTAAAAATTTAATATGCAATTCAAACATAGTCTCAGGAACTTCAACATCATTTGTCTGGTTTGTAAAAAGTTCTAGCCTATTTCCTAAGTCAACAAAATATTCCAAGTTGGTGTTCGGGTTAGAAATTGATATTAATTGGTTTTTAAAATTTTCATTAAAAGCTTCAAGATCAGTTGAGGTTAAAATAACTCCTGGCGCATTGCTTAGTAGGATATATTGCAATTTTGTGAAATACTTTTCCGCATCCGTAAACTTCTTTGTTGCTCTTTCTTCCTTGCTTAGGTTCGCATAGGGTTGCTTTAAGATTTTGATCTGTGACGAATCGATTTCCGGCAGTGAATCAATGGTAACGGCTTGCCCTAATTTGTCAGACATAGTTCTAGTAACAAAATCATTGAGGTCTGAATTTGAAATTGGCTGACCATTCTTTGATGCGACAAATGATTGTAATTCATTTGCGAAGTTGCTAGTTAACGACTCGCTGGCGCTAGTACTACTTTGTGAATCTGTCTCTGCTATTGAATTTGTAACTCTATCCCCTGGCGCAGGCTTCATAGGATCGTATCCACTCTTCACCTCAACTCCATCGGAATATCCGTCATTGTCGCTGTCTCCATTGCTTGCATTAGTTCCATATAGTTGTTCTTCTGCGTTAGTTAGTCCGTCGCAATCAGGATCAATAGCTTTATCACAGCTCGCCTGTCCGGCAGTTGAATCTTCAGCTTTAACATATGTTAAATAATTAAAGCCGGCAAAAAAAATACAAGCCGAAATAAGGAGAATTTTTTTGATGTGTTTTATTTTGATATACATATAGGATAATTATACTACATTTTTATTTTTTTGGACAATGCAATCTCATATAGCATATAGCATAAAACATATAACATAAATAAAAATCCATCAAAAAGGACAGTGTTATACTAAATTAAATGAATCTGCCGTATGTCATTCCCGTGAAAACGGGAATCCAGGGCCAGGCCTCGCTCTGGATCCCCAGTCCCTCCATAGGCGGGCACGGCAAGCTGAGGATGACAATGTACCAGTAAATAAGTTAATTTAGTATCAGTATGATGAGTATATATATCAATATAAATAAATATATTATACACACCGATTGGATAATGCTGGTTCTATTTTTCCGTCAGGTGTTCTTGTTTATGTTGACTGGCTAGAAGTGCAAACAAGATCCATAGAATTATTTGTCCTTGTTGTATATCCCAAAAATAATGATCAAAAAACATAATAAAAACAAATGCAAGAAGAATTCCTTTTAAGTAAATCAAAATTGTATTGCTTTTTAAATTGTTCCACGTGGAACAATCCGTATCGCCTTCTGGTTTAAATTGTTTCATATGAAACAATTTAAACAAAAAATAGATAAAGCCAAATAATAAAAAAAATCCAAATTCGTTTAGTATAAGCAGAAAAACGTTGTGAACTGGTTGGTATAGCCATGCCTCCAGTCCGTAATTGTTTACCATGCTTGGAATAAATTGCCCTGCGCCAATTCCAGAGAATGGTTTTTTCGTAAATGCTTCAATGGATATATTGACGTAGAACATTCTCTCTCGCAGGCTCTTTAGAAGTAGTGAGTCGACATCTGGCTTTGCAATTAAAAATGATAATATAAATATTCCACAGAGAAGTATAATTTTTCTTTTAAATTGTTCCACGTGGAACAATTTAAACATGTTTTGAACTCTCTTGTAAATTGTTCCACGTGGAACAATTTGGTTTTTTGAAGCTGTGTAGATATAGAATAATCCTATAAATAAGCCAAAAATTGCAGATTTTGAAAAGGTCAATAGAAGTGCAAGGCATTGAATAAGGATGATAAATTGAAATAATGTTCCACGTGGAACATTATTGATTATTTTCTTTAACAAATTGTTCCACGTGGAACAATTTGCTTTTGTGTGTAAATCAGCTTTTTGTGTAATATAAAATTGTTCCACGTGGAACAATATTAACATAATTGAAAAAACCAAAAATCCTCCTAGTATGTTTGGATGAGGAAACAGCCCGTATGCGCGAATATAAACATCCCCATCTAAAATAATCTTGGCGACCCCAGGCATTATTGGTGATATTGTGCTTTCTTTAAGCCAAAAAAGACCAGCAGAAGATTGTTTAATAAATTGAATGACCCCAATAATGGACTGAAATACCCCTGTCCAAATTATTATTAAGGAAAGATTTTGTAAAATGTTCCACGTGGAACATTTATTTTTGCTGATAGTGTTATTTTTCTTTGTTTCTTTGTGATGTTCCACGTGGAACATTCTTGTCAGTGTTTTTGGAATTTGTTTGAAATAATCTTTGAATGTTCCACGTGGAACAATTTGTATTATGTAAAAATACATCAAGATAAATTCAAATAACTTGATTGATCTGTATGTGGCAATCAGCTTGTTGGTTGTCCACAGTATTGATAAAAAAGAAAAAAAGGCTATAAATAAAGGAAATATTGTTAAATAATTGTTAATAAATAGTGTATAAGATTTTTTAATCAACAATAATGTTCCATATGTAACATTATATGTGGTGTTTTTTAAATTGTTCCACGTGGAACAATTTAAACTTGGATTGGGTTTATTTTGTAATTGTTCCACGTGGAACAATTTAAGTTTTGCTTTTATTTTAACAAAATATATTCTTAAATTTGACAAGATATACTTAATATTGTATAATATATAAAATAAAAATGTTAAAATTAAGAAGATATCAGATAGGTAGATGTATACCCCCGTATATTCATTAAAGGAATTATTAATTGGTAGATAATATAAAATTTTCCTTATTGATAATGCGCTGGTTAATAGGAACATATAAAAAAACCAGACATCGGGTCTTGCCTTGAATGAATCCCAGCTTTGCTTGATTATATCTGACATATTTTCATTATAGCGCATTTTTTGGCAATTTGAACATTGACCAGTGCGCTGTAGTTGCTATGATAGAAGGAGTTCAAATGAGGGCCCATAGTAAAATGGTATTACACGACCATGGCATGGTTGAAGTTGGAGTTCGATTCTCCATGGGTCCACAGGTGGTATTTTGTCATCCTCAGCTTGCCGTGCCCGCCTATGGAGGGACTGGGGATCCAGAGCACAGCACAAACCTGGATTCCCGTTTTCACGGGAATGACAAAGTAATTATTTTTTTAAAAGTCTGTCTTCGTAGCTCAGTGGATTAGAGCGCCGCCGTCCTAAGGCGGGCGTCGTAGGTTCGATTCCTACCGAGGACACAATGTATCTCTATGATAAGGAAAATTCCTTCGCAAGTTATTGAGGTTTTGAAAAAAATTCAAGAAAATAATTTTGAAGCGTACGTTGTTGGTGGATGCGTGCGTGATTTGTTGTTGGATAAAATTCCGAAAGATTGGGACATCACAACAAATGCCAAGCCATCCGAGATTGTCGAAATTTTTCCAGATAGTTTTTATGAAAATGATTTTGGCACTGTTGGTGTAAAAGTTGAAAAGTTTATTACCAATGGCAATGGTTTGCTTAGGGAGAGTAGGGAACACGATGTGATTGAGGTTACAACATATCGAATTGAATCGATATATTCAGATCGCAGACGTCCTGATGAAGTTAAATTTGCCAAAACATTGGCAGATGATTTGGGTCGCAGAGATTTTACAATGAATGCAATAGCGCTACAACTAACAACAAACAACGAACAACAGACAACAGAAGATGCGGGATTTGAAATTGTGGATTTGTTTGCGGGGCAGGAGGATATAAAAAAGAAGATCATCAAAACAGTGGGAGATGCCAATGAGAGATTTGGCGAAGATGCTCTCAGGATGATGCGAGCAATTCGTTTTCACGCACAGCTTAATTTTGAGATTGAAGAAAAAACATTTGAAGCTATTAAAAAAAACTCCGCTCTTATTAATCACATTGCTCTTGAGAGGATTAAGGATGAACTTACGCGCGTTATTCTTTCTGACAATCCGGCGGAAGGCATTGAAATGATGCATAAAACAGGGCTTTTGGTGCACATTATTCCTGAACTGGAAAAGGGTGTTGGCGTTGCGCAGAACAGGCATCATATTCATACGATATATACACATTGTATTTTGGCGCTTAAGTATTGTCCTTCGAAAAAATTGGAGGTGCGTTTGGCTGCACTTTTTCATGACATTGCAAAACCACAAACAAAACGTGGAGAAGGATTATATGCAACATTTTATAATCACGATCATATGGGGGCAAAAATAGTCAGGCAAATTTTGACAAGGCTACGTTTCTCAAATGAAGTGATCGAAAACGTATCAATGTTGGTTGATAACCATATGTTTTATTATAATCCCGATGAAGTTGGGGAGGCTAGTGTGCGAAGGCTTATTAAAAAGGTTGGGCTGGAAAATATGAAAGATTTGATGGATCTTCGCATTTCTGATCGATTGGGAAGTGGAACTCCAAAAGCAAAACCATATAAACTTAGGCACTTGGAATATGTGATTGAAAAAGTTTCCAAAGATGCAGTGTCCGTGAAGATGTTAAAAATAAATGGAAATGATTTGATGAAGGATTTGAAAATAACTCCGGGTCCAAAAATCGGAGCAATTTTGGATGTGCTACTCGCTGAAGTTATTGAGGACACTGAGAAAAATAATCGAGAATATCTTTTGACTCGCGCCAAGAAGTTGGAAGTGGAAGATTTACCCAAACTTCGTGAAATGGCGAAAGAAAAAATTGAAGAAAAGAAAGAGGAGGATGATGAAGAAATAAAAGGGAAGCACTGGGTTAAGTGAACAGGATTTAAATATTAAAAAAGGAAAAATAAATGACCTTTTCGGTGAAAAAAATCTTTTTGTTGGGATTGTTTTTTGTCGCATTGTTTTCGGCGCCTGCATTTTTTCTGTTTAGAAAAATTTCCTTTCAATGGGATGTCAGAAAGACTATTGAAAAGGGATTGGTTTTTTTACAGACAAACCAATTGCCCAGTGGCGAAATGAAAGTCTTGTATTGCGAGGAGAAAGAGATGAATAATTGTAAATTTGAAAGCTCAAGTGTTCCGACAGTTTTTGTCTTGGATGCAATATCTTTTTCCAAAAATAAGCAGGCAAAAGAAATATTTCAGAAAGGGCATAAATTTGTTTTAGGGCAACAAAATGAAGATGGGCTTTGGAGTTATTGGTCAAAAGAAAGTAGTTTATTTGCGAGTCCTGATTTTGATGATACCGCAGTGGCTTCATTGTATTTGGAAAAAAATAATATTCTTTTTAGGGAAAATAAGAATAAGTTTGAAAAAAATCCCGACGGACTCTATTATACTTGGACTTCTGAAACTGATGATTTGATGAAAAAGGTGGAAATTGATCCCGGGGTTAATGCTAATATATTAGCTTACTTGAAAAACAATGATGAAAAAGTATGTTCATTTGTGAATAGTGCAGTAAAAAGGGATAATAAAAAGTTATTTTATTATCCAAATAAACAAGCGTTTTATTATATTATTTCAAAGGCATATTCAAGTGGGGCTTTATGTCTCTTGGAAAGCAAGGATGATATTATAAAAAAGACTATTTCCCTACAAAAGACCGATGGTTCTTTTGGAAATAATCTGGAGACTGCACTATCATTATCTACCCTTTTGAATTATTCCTTTGAAAAAAGAGATATTATTGAAAAGGGAATAGGATCGTTGATGAAAACTCAAAATAAGGATGGATCATGGAATGCTCAAGCGATGTATGTTTCCGGAATTATTAAGCCTGTTATGTATTTTGGTTCAAATGAGCTTTCAACTGCAATCTCCGTTGAAGCAATAGAAAAATACTTGAGAATGCTATGAAAATTTTTTTCTTTTTTAAATAAAAGAGATAAGAAGTGTGAATATATGTAAAAACAATAGCAAAAAAATATATCTTTCCTGATAATGTTTTTTTGTAAAAAGGTAAAACGCAAAAAAGCTACAAAAAACAGAGAATAATATTAAATTATATAAGTGTAAACTTAAGGGTACTAAGATAAAGGAAAATGCAAATAACCCAGCGATTATAAGTTTGGATTTTTTTAATCCAAAAACAACCGGGATCGTTCGCATATTTTCGTTTTTATCTCCTTTGAAATCCTTAATGTCTTTGAAATTTGAAATGAGTGCAAACGAAATTCCAATAATGAAAATTGTTTTTATTGGGAACGCCAGGATGTGTTGATCGGGGGAAACTAGAAAAAATCCAGCCATGGCAATAAAAATTGCAGTTGCGCCAATCAATACGGATGAAAAGACAAAGTGCTGCTTTAATCTCAGTGGCCTTGCCGAATATAAATAGTAAGCAGTTTGAGCAAGGATAAGAAAAAATGCTGTCGTCATATTCATAATTGCTGTTCCAAAAAAAATCAAAACAAAAAGAATAAATTTGATTGAACCCCATTGTATCGTTGGGATTTCTTTTTTTGCTAGTGGTCGATCAGGGTTAGATATTGTATCGATGGACACATCTTCTTCGTCATTGATCATTACGGCAAGCCAAATATTGAGTGTAATTAGTATAAAAAATGTAAGTAGATAGATGACATTGACCGTATTTGAAATATTTATAGTGCCAAAGATACTTTTATTTGTGATAATTCCTATGGTAGCTATAAGAAACCAAAATAAAATTCTTTCCATTCGGAGATTATTTTTCAGCGCGAGCCATAGCTTTTTGTTTGCAAAAAAAAGAAGCAACAATATTTGTACCACTACTAATATCCATAATATGCAAGATAAAAAAATATCATTGGCTATGAGCATTTGTTCAGAGGTGTTTGCTGTTGTTGTGACTGTGATCCAACTTTGTTTAAGAAGTATGCTATATAGGGAAGATGCTGAAATTAATATTGTTTTTGAAAGGTGAGGGATAATAATATAGCTTGGTATTGTCGCATACAAAAACAATATTATATATCCAGCGATAATTCCTAGAAGTGGTGGCAGTAGTTTTTTAGTTTTTTTGTATGTAAAGATGCTAATTGTGAGAAGAATAGAATAGGCGGCAATGTGCATCCCGATAGTGACTCCTGGATTATTAAAAGGGGACATCAACCTGAAGAAGAGATTAATGAATTGATCAGGGGTTGCAATAGTATAACCGATTGAACTTGCTTTGCTTCCAGTTATCATAAGATCAGCAATTGGGGGAACAAGAGTAAAAAGAAGTAATTTTGTTGTGAAATTTAAGACGTCAGTTATTGCATTTTTTGTCAATAGATATATCAAAAGTGTAAAAGAAAGAAAAATTGAAAAAAATGAAAGTGGAATGTGTATAAAGGTATCTATCCAGCTAAATAAGTATCCTGAGGGGTCAGGACTAGAGTATATTTCCAGAAAAACACGTATTAATGTTATACTGAACCATGTTATTATAATTTTTTCTAAAGAAAAAATTTCTTTTTTCTGCGCAAGGTTATTATTAGATGTTGACATATGCATTGATTGTCCTATTCTTAAGTTGTAATTAATATTTATTTGTATTATGCGACTTAAAATCGAAAATATCAAGGAAAATCCGGTTAATCTGCTGAGAAGGGCGGGGTATACTTTTCAGCGCAATGAGCGGGATGAGATGAGTTTTGTGCGGCCGATGGCTAGAAGTGGATATCCAAGATTTCATATGTATGCGCATCTTGAAGGTTTGGCATTAGTGATTAATTTTCATTTGGATCAAAAAAAGGAGACATATGGACAGGGAACCAGGCATCATGGGGAATATGAAGATGAAGGTGCTCTGCAAGTTGAAGCAAGGAGAATTCAGTCGTTATTGGCTTGATTTTGTCTCGCCTATTTCCTTTTTCGGCACGCTCAGCAGTCGGGGAGTTATGACTGCCTTGCTAAGAGTTCGCTCTCGCTCACTGTTGCCTCAAAAGAAAACAGGCTTGCAAAATCATTAATTCTTGAAACCGCCATACTTTTTGTGGGCTTGTCTAATCGTAATTAATGCCGTATACTCAGTATTGTATTGTAAATGCCCAGGTGGTGGAATTGGTATACACGCCAGTCTTAGGAACTGGTAGAGCAATCTGTGGAGGTTCGAGTCCTCTCCTGGGCACAAATAAAAACAAACCTCTCTTGCAAGAGAGGTTTGTTTTTATTTGTTTCGGATGAGACTCGAACGGACAGAAGCTAAGCAAGATAATTTTCAGCAGAAAGTTATCGCAGTGTGCGTCAATGAATGCGAGGAATATGAGCATTCAGTGCTGTCCCCGACAAAGAATGAGCGAGCGACGGCGAGTGAATGATGCGGAAGTCTGACTAATGTTCTTAGCTATCTAGCTTGATTAAGACGATGTTTTATGTTAGGGTGGTAAATATTAAGGTTGGTATTTTGAAATCGTTCCACTTGGGGCACAATGATATTATGAAAAAAATAATCGTAGAACAAAAAAACGCTGGAAAGCGCATTGATAAATTCCTGGCAGAGGAGTTTTTTTTGTATTCGCGGGCTGATATCATTAAAAGAATAAAAAAGGGCGAGGTTTTGGTTAATAATAAGCCAATTAAACCAAGTTACATCCTGGAAGAAGAAAACGTGATAATGCTGGAAAATTTCTCCAGAGAGGAGCAGGATCATAGTTTAGTTGGAAATATTGATATACAATTGGATATTATCTTTGAGAACGACGACATAGTGGTTATTGATAAGCAGGCGGGGTTGCAGGTGCATCCAAGTTTTAGTGAAAAGAAAAATACTCTGGTGAATGCTCTTTTGGCTCGTTATCCTCAAATTGTTGATGTGCACGATGGCAGTGTGGGCGCTGAGCTTAGACCAGGCATTGTTCATCGTCTAGACAGGGACACCTCAGGGGTGATGGTGATTGCGCGCAATATGGAGGCGTTTAATGCGTTAAAAGATAATTTTAAAAGTAGAAATATTGAAAAGAAATATTTAGCGATTGTGAAGGGAATTTTAAAAGAAAAAGAGGGGACGATAGATAAAGCAATTGCAAAAGCTTCTACCCATCGAAAGCAAATAATTGCGCGTAGCAATACTAGGACTGTAATCAGGCAAGCCGAAACGCATTTCAAGGTTCTTGATGAATTTAAAGGGTTTTCATTGATCGAAGTTACTCCAAAAACAGGCAGAACACATCAGATAAGAATACATTTAACCTCAATAGGGCACCCAATTGTGGGAGATAGGGTTTATGGTAATGCTGAAAAAGATGAAATTGGCACAATTTTGGCTTCAAGGCAGCTACTTCATGCACAAAAATTGAAATTTGAGCTATTTGGCAAAGAGTATGATTTTGTTGCGCCAATCCCGCAGGATTTTGAAGATTTTTTGGCTTCAATAAAAGGATAGGTAGCAGTGGGGGTTGACCCCGCTAGAAAAATGACAAATATGGGCAAGTAATGATTATTGTTTATAAATACTAAGGCTATATAGCGAAAAAACCGCTTTAGCATTTTTCTAACGGGGTTGACTAATTTTCCTTTTGCTAGTATGATAGAAAAGCTTTTTAATTTAACTAATGAGTTTCCTATACCAGTGAGGGCTGAGGCCAAAAGATTTGCTCATTTGGGAGTGTGGGATCAAATGCTATGAATAATAAACTACTGAATTTTAATGTTGGACAGAAAACATCTGAGATGCCTGCTTTTCGAGCTGGTGATGTCGTTAAGGTTTTTCGAAAAATTATTGAAGGAGGAAAAGAGCGAATCCAAGTTTTTGAGGGAATGATTATTGCTGTGAAAGGAAAACAAAGCTCATCAACAATGATAACTGTGCGAAAAGTTTCAAATGGTGTTGGGGTTGAGATTGTTGTACCTATCCAGTCTCCAAGTATTGAAAAAATTGAAGTAGTGAAGCGTGCCAAGGTTCGTCAGTCAAAACTATATTTCGTGCGTGAGCGAAGTGCAAAATCACTTAAAATGAAATATAGCGCACTTGCTGCATTTGCAAAAGTTGAAGAAGAAAAAGAAGTGAAGACTCCTACGGAAAAGATTGTAGGAGAAGTTAAAGAAGAAACTCCCCTGGCCGGGCAGGCTGTTGAAACAAAGGCTGAATAATAGGCAGGGTATACACGCCTTGGATGCCCCGATGGTGGAATTGGTATACACACATGCTTGAGGTGCATGGCTTTTATCGGCATAGGGGTTCGAGTCCCCTTTGGGGCACAAGTTGGGGCACAAGCTTGGAAATTGGAAATTGATTCGCCGGCTGGCGAATTGGAAATTACGCGCATAGCGCGGCATGGGTGATTAGCTCAGTTGGCTAGAGCACTTCTCTTACAAAGAAGGGGTCACTGGTTCGAGTCCAGTATCACCCACATAAAATACGACGCCTGAGTAGCTCAGTGGTAGAGCAGTGGATTGAAAATCCACGTGTCGTGAGTTCAATTCTCTCCTCAGGCACAATGTAAACTCGGGTCCTTAGCTCAGGGGTTAGAGCGGACGACTCATAATCGTTTGGTCGCTGGTTCAATTCCAGCAGGACCCACACGAACAATTTTCAATTTTCAATTCACAATTTTCAAACAATTCTCAATTCTTTAATGAGTTTATTTCTGAAACATTTGGAAATTTAGTCATTTGGATTTGTTTAGAAATTAGAAATTGGAAATTAAAAATTCCATGCTTGCATGGGCACTCGCGGGTATCGTATAGTGGCTATTATACGTCCTTGCCAAGGATGAGACGGCAGTTCGATTCTGCTTACCCGCTCCCTCAAAAAACACTGCATTTAAGCAGTGTTTTTGTTTACAAAATAAATACTAAAGAAGAACTTAGGAGAATTTAAAAATCATAAAACTTGCCTTCATTAGTATTAGATGATTAAATATATAATCAAGTTTTTTGACATATAAATAACTCAATTTTGCACTGGAGGTGCTAAGTGAAGACAGTCTATTTGACATCTGGACCTCGTGGTGCAGGAAAATCCACGTATGTGTCACTGGTTAGAAAAATCAGTCCTGAAATTTTGGTAATTGATAGAGATGAGATATATGCAAAAGAATTCAGTGGGTGCAGTTTCGATCCTTACACTGGTATGCATATAGTCGCCGCTCAATTTTTCAAACAACATATCAAAGAAGGGATAGATTCTGCGGACGAAGATGCAAAAATTATTATTGATGCTTGGAATGGTTTCGGGACGCAGCGCAAGGGATATATAAGATTACTGAGAGATCTTGGCGTGGAGACCATTGTTTGCTGGTATTTTGTTACGCCACTATCAGCTTGCTTGGAATGGTTTATGCAAAAACCAGATATACGTGGCTTTAGCGAAGGGAGCTGTATTTGGGATTACAATCTTTATCATGAGGAAGCTTCGGATATTAATTATCCAGAGCACAAAATTTATCTTATTGAGAAAGATGATTTCGATGATTCAAACTTCGATATGATATGTAGAATAAATCCGTTGCAGTTAACTTTGCCAGGTGTTCCTTTGATTTAAAAATCAAATAAGATAAGGAGAAGCGATAATGGAAGTCAATAAAGTTATTATCTTCAAGCATGAAGGAACAATGGAAGGAGAGTTATTTCTTGGTTATGTGGGAGAAGATATTAGGAATGGAGAAAAGGAGAATCCCTTTAGGTGGGAAAGTGTAAGAATTGGAGCGGTTGATGGAATAGCTGTTGGTCCTTGCTACCCCGTTTTTGTTAGTAAGGAAGAAATTCTTGCAACTGGTGCAATGTTAGTCAATCGTTTTGGTAATGCCATAAAATGGTAATATGACTCGTTTGCCCTGAAAAATAGAAGGTACGCCCCAATCGGGAAACGGCCTTTTTTTATTTTCACTTAAATAAGTCTTTTATTTATGATTTCAACTTTAACAGTACTCACTAGCCAGCTCAAAAAAATTAAAAATCCTCTTACAAAGAGGATTTTTAATTTTTTTGAATTTTTGTAGGATATTAGTGTTGCACGGAGAGTTTATAAAGAATTGCTTCCCCAAAATTATTGCCACTGCAGTCTGTTTCTTTTGAACAGTTTGATTGAGTGTATGCACCAGCTTTGAAATAATTTCCAGAACTAGATTTCTTCATTGTATATGATGAGGTTGTGTTTCCATTGTAATAAACACTAATTTGTCCATTTGAGGCTAAAAATTTGACGGTAAATCTTTTCCCTAATTGATAATTAGGGTCTAGTGTTGGTCCTGTTTGGCCGTTGATGTCAACAAAAAGCTTGGGATATTCCAGTCTGATAACTATGACATCATCATTGGCATCATGAATTTGCCCAACAACTATATGTTTTTTTGTTTTTGGTACTGCGGTAATTGCTGCGTCAATGAACATAGAATGGGTGCCGGAAGTCGTCGCCCAGCTGGCAAGACTTTTCCCATCAGTTGTCATTTCACGTAATTCGCTGCGAGGGTAACCAGAGCCGCTAGTTGTAACACCATTAACTGGCGCTCTAAAAATAACCCCATCGCAAGAGGAATTTGCTTGAAAGTACGGATTTGCAGAATATGATGCAAGTGTTGCTTGTTTTATTTCTGTTGGTTTTTTGGTTGAGCCGGTTGGTAATGTTTCTTTCCATCCAGTAAGATTTAAAACTTGTGAGGGATATTTACAGGAAACGATAACAGCCTTGTCGGGAGAAATGACTGTTTCAGTCGATTTTTTTGCAAGCTCCGTGGTTGGTTGTTCCTGACTCTTTGGTGTGTTATTGGCTTCTGTTAACCTGTTTCTACTGTTCTTTTTTGCTTGAGAGGAATTTTGGTATAGAAAAAGTCCCGCTATCAGCATAAAGACAAAAAAACTAAAAATGGCTATTTTGCGTGTGTTTTGTTTTTTCATTTGGTATTTTTAATTATTAGTAGCTCGAGAGTCATTTTTTATGACAGTTCAGCACCAGGGAAAGACTACACTGGCCCATTAAGAGTGTCAAATACATAGAAATTGATTTTTCTTAATTTAATATCGAGTAGTTATTAAGTAATGATGGCAATAAAATAAAGATTTTATTGTATTAAATAACGCTGTTAATAAACAACCATATGAAAAAAGCAAATTCAAAAAAAATAGCTATCATTGGCAGTGGAATTGTTGGGCAAGCTACTGGGAAGGGGCTTGCAAGGGCTGGTCATAATGTTTTGTTTTATGATAAAAATCCCAACATTATTAAAACATTGAAAAATGATGGTTATCACGCCGATCATATCGAAAATCTTTCCACCGTCGAGACCGATGAAATAGAGATTTTTATGATAAGTGTGCCGACTCCAACGAAAGAGGGGCGGGTGGAGTTAAGTTTTTTAAATGAGGCACTTACTAGTCTCGGAAAGGCAATAAAAGAAACAGAAAAAAACCCAATTTTTGTGGTCAGGAGCACAGTTCCTCCTGGTACAACAGAAAATTTAGCAGTTTCTGTTTTGGAAAAAGAATCTGGGAAAAAAGCAGGGAAAGACTTTGGAATTTGCATGAACCCGGAATTTTTGCGAGAAGTTAGTGCTGAAAAAGATTTTATGAATCCATGGATGGTGGTTATTGGCTGTGATGATAAATCAGCTGGATTAGCATTGGCAAAAATTTATAAAATATTTAAATGTCCAATTGTGCATATGTCTCTTAAGGAGGCAGAGATGATGAAATATGCTCATAACCTCTTAAACGCAACAAAAATATCTTTCTTCAATGAAATGCGTCTTGTTGGAGACAAGATGGGGGTTGATTCGGAAGTTTTTTTCCCTGCGGTAGTCAAAAGCGCAGAGGCGATGTGGAACCCTGAATATGGGACTAAAAATTTTGGACCTTATGGCGGAGTCTGTCTTCCAAAGGACACGGAGGCATTTTTTACTTGGGCCTTGGAAGTAGCTGATTTTGAAATGCCAGTTTTGAAAGGCACAATTGCTACCAATAAGTTGATGCAAGAAAGTGTGACGGTTGAACAACAAATCAATGTCCATTCTTATCATATTGTTCCTGCATTAAAAAATAATTTTTTACAGAGGGAATTTTCAAAAAAAACAAAAAATAAAAATACTTTTCAATTTGATGGTGCTAGCAGTATTCCGCTATAAAAATGCTAATAGTAAAAAAATGAACGAGGAACTCATTCGATATTGGAATATGGTTATTTTTTTTATACCGCTTGGGTTGGTGGGTATTTGGAGATGGTCAATTTGGTTGGTAAAGAAAAGTATTTCTTTTTTTTATCGTGATCCAAATGGAAATTTTTATTCAACGCTTTCCATTGTGACTCCTGTATATAATGAAGATCCCGAGATGTTTCGCTTGGCGCTAGAATCATGGAAATTGAATTCGCCGAATGAAATTATTGCCGTTGTAGACCAGAGTAATTCTGAGTTGATTAAACTTTTTGAAAATTTTGCAGCTGATTTTGTTGGAGCAAAATTGATAGTCACAAATATTCCAGGAAAACGGGCAGCGTTGGCTGATGGGATCGAGGCGTCTAGCGGTGAAATTATTGCATTGGTGGATAGTGATACTATCTGGGATTATGACATAAAATGGAAATTGCTGGCACCTTTTTCAGATGAAAAATTGGGAGGACTAACAACTCGTCAGGATGTTTTGGAAACAAATACGCTTGCCAGAAAACTTTTTAAAATACTTTTGGATGAAAGATATCTACTGGAATATCCTTTTCTGACAACTATTTCAGATGCCTTGCTGTGTCTTTCTGGACGAACGGCGGTTTACAGAAGAGCGGCCATAATAAACAAAACAGATGAGTTGGTAAATGAAACTTTTTGGGGGCAAAAAATGATAAGCGGTGATGATAAGACGCTGACTAATTTGGTGCACATTGATGGCTGGAAAACAATTTTTTTAAAAAATGTTAAAGTGTACACGCCAGGAGCTTTTAATCTAAAAACTTTTTTTGAACAAAAATTGCGTTGGGCAAGGAATGGTCTGCGGTCTGATTCAAAGGTTTTGTTGAGCGGTTGGATATGGAAAGATCATAAAATATTAGCTCTTTATATGTTAGATAAGATGGTAGCGCCTATCGCGCTTTTGCTGGGCCCTGTTTATTTGGGTGTTTCTCTGTATTTTGGACATTGGGAAATCGCTGTGATTATTTTGGCTTGGTGGCTGGTAAGTCGAACAATTAAAATTCTGCCACATCTCAAAGAAAAACCCGCAGACATCTTTCTTTTGCCAGTGTATATATTGATGACATATGTGATGGCGGTAATTAAAATTTATGCCTTCTTTACTTTGGATAAGCAGGGTTGGATTACTCGTTGGGATGCAGCTCGCTTAAATGGTCTTCCTTTGTTTAGACAGCTGGTGGCTTTTTTGTTGATTATTCTTTTTATCGGCGGCTATTTTTTTGCTGTCGGTTCATATTACAATAATGTTTCATCGCCACCATTGGCAAAAACGAAAACAAAAATTTTTGTAAGTGTAATTTCTGAAGAGCCACGATTAATTTCAAATAATGAACTTTTGCAAAAAAGAAATGCTACACTTGCCAGCAAAAGTGATGCCTATGGATTCTATTTGATTAGACCGGGAGATTCGCTGTCTGTTTTGCAAAAAAGATTCAATCTTGGCAATATAACCTCAATAATGTATGCAGGAAAAGTGCCAATAAAAAATATTAATCGTATTCTTGTTGGCGAGAAAATTATGATTCCTGTGACTGAATTGCTCAGGCCCCTGGATGCCAATAACTTGCTTAGTAATGAATTTGGACAACGTCCGCCGCTAATTTCTTTTAATAAAAATTCAAATACTATTTATATCAAAGGTGGTGGCAGTGTGGTAACTCTAACCAAAATAAGAACGGCTTTGCAAAATAATAAGGATATGCTAGAAGAACAAAAACCAGGAGAATGGATCTTGCGTTCCAATCTTTATATCGGGAAAAATGTTACATTGGTTGTTGATAAAAGCGAGACTTCTTATCTGAAACTTAAAAGTGATGATAGTGGGCATATTTGGGTTCGCTCACAAGGAGGAAATATTCTTATTTCAAACACGAAGATCACTTCTTGGGATGAAACAAAAAATTCTCCTGATATGAAATACATTGATGGGCGTAGTTTTATTGTGGCAAAAAGCAGTGGCAGGATGGATGTGATAAATTCTGAAATTGGTTTTCTTGGCTATGAAGGTTTGCCAAGAAGAGGGGGGCCTTTTGGAGGATCATATGGATTGTCCTGGAAAATAACCAGTGGCACCTTTGAAAATAATCTTTTAACAGGTTCGTTAGTAAACAGCTTGATTCATCATAATTATTTTGGCGTATACACTTTTGGTGTCACGGGGCTGGTGATAAAAAATAATAAGGTTTTTGAAAATATTCAATACGGAATTGATCCACACGATGATTCTAATAATTTATTAATTACCGCTAATGAATCTTATAGCAATGGCAATCACGGTATAATCATTTCTAAGAGATGTGTCAATAATGAAATTTCACAAAATATTTCACGCAACAATCGATTACACGGAATAATGCTAGACCGCAATTCAAACAATAATATCGTGAAGGACAATGTGATATTTGGAAATGTTGACGGCATTGCACTTTATGAATCAAATAATAATTTGGTTTTTCAAAATAATATTTATCAAAACAAGCAAGGAATTCGTCTTAATCAAAAATCATCATTAAATTATATTGAAAAAAACAAAATTACAACCAATGTGAGTGGCGTTCATCTGTATGGCGAAGCCAATAAGAATATTTTTTTGGAAAATGAAGTAACAAATAATGGTGTTGGTGTTTCAATTCAAAATGCCTTTGCAAATGCGCTTTATGATAGTCTAAAGTTTCTGGGAAATAAAAAAGATGCGTATATAACTGTTAATAATAGCGAAAATGAAATTAAGCGATAAGATAGCTTTATTGGGGTTTGCATTACTGCTGGTTGCATTAGCAATGGGTTTTGTATGGTGGAAAAAAATTAATAAAGAAGGAGTGCAAGTAGAAATTAAAATAGATGAAATTGAAGATGAAAGGGGATTGGGATATTCTGGTCAAAGAAAAATTGTTGTTGATAAAAATGGCGATGTTTTTGTGGCTTATCGAAAAAAGTATGAAGGAAAGTCGGAGATATTTGTGGCAAAGGTTTTTAGTGACAAAAACGAATGGAAAATATCAGGAACAGAAAATCCAATTTCTGCAGTTGACAGAGACTCTGATCAAAGGGTTCCCTCTATCGCAGTTGATAATAAAAACAATATTCACGTTGTTTGGTATGGTAGCGATACGATAAGTCAGACAAATAATCGCCAAATTAAATATTCCAAATCACAAGATGGTGGAACAAGTTGGACAGTATGGAAGAATATTTCTTTTGTCGATGGTTATGATAAAAAAGATGATTATTGGCAAGAACATCCTTATCTTCTTGTTGGTGCAAACGGAGAGTTGTTTGCTGTATGGGAGGGAAAAGATAAAGAAAATAAGCATCAACAAATAAAATTTTCCAAATCAATTGATGATGGAGAGACTTGGAATAGTTGGAAAAATATCAAAGCAACACCAGAAAACACTCAATCTCGGCCGACCCTTGTCCAAAGCAAAGCGGGCAGATTATTGTTGTTTGCATATTCTTCTATTGGCAGTGAAAACGGCAATCAGCAAGTTGTTTTTTCTTGGTCGGATAATGGAGGGGATGATTGGAGTGATTGGGAAATAATTTCTGATCCATCATATGATTCGCGACATGTGAGCGCGACTATGGATAATAAAGATAATTTACATTTGGTTTGGCGCTCGCAAAAATCTTCAGAACCTTCCGCCATTTTGTATCGTTCATTGCGGGGTGGATCCTGGTCTGAGATAAAAGAAGTTGCTTTTTCAAATCGGTATCAATTTTTTCCTAGTATTGGTGGCACTGAAAATGGGAAAATAAATATCACCTGGATGGAGTCTGAAAAAAAATCTAATCTCCCCACTGAAAACCCTGAGGGTGGAAAAATTTATAGAACAGTTTTGAATTCCAATGAATTTTTCAAGCCCATTGAAATTAGCAAGGGAAATAATAATCTGTATCCTCATATTCCTGAAACATTTAAAACAAGTGTTGTGCCAGCAGTGTATGAATCAGGCGAACCCTCTTCGAAAAATTTTGGTTTAATACTTCAACTGGTTAGATAATGTTTTGCTGATGCCAGGATCAACAAGGGCAATTAAGTATGCAAAGAAGCCAATAAATAAATTTACTCTTTTGATAATATGGGCAAGCTTGTTTTTCTAAAAGATAATTTTTGTAAAATGCCTTAATAGAGCCGTAAATGGCTCTATTTTGTTATTTTTAAAACAAAAAAAGGCTTATATAAAGCAAATGTCGGTGTCTATGATTGACTGCGGGCTGATGGTGTGCTATTATATCCGGTCGACCATTGATTTGAGTGTCGGCCCGGTTTATCAGCAAAGTGCAATGCAGATGCTGGCTAAGAAGTAAAATTTATTAAATGCGTATAATCAGGCTTGTTGTAGCCTTGCTAGTAATGTTAGCAGTAATGCTTCCATTTGTAACACTGGCAAGCGAATAAAAACTAATATAAATTTTGATACAGTTAGAAATTTCTTTTTTCCAGCTCCAGCGCTTGCTGATGAGCAAAAAGAAGAAATTATTGAGCCAGTTGTGGTTGTTGAGCCAGTAAAAACAGACGAGGAAATCAAAAATGAAAAGATTTTAGCTCGTTGGAAAGAAAAACAAACTGCCAAATGGGCAAATCTTTCAAAAGAGCAATTCGTGATCAATGCCTCTGCTTATACGGCTTCGGCTGATGAGTGCGATAATGATCTTGGAATTACTGCTTCTGGAATCAAGGTTCAAGAAAAAAGAACTATTGCTTGTCCTCCCGAATTTCCTTTTGGTGCCAAATTGAGCATTGAGGGATATGGAACGTTTATTTGTGAAGATCGTGGTGGAGCAATCAAAGGAAATCACATTGATATCTATATGGAAACTAAAGCTGAAGCATTTGCTTTTGGACGAAGAAACCTTATAGCTCAAGTGGTAGAGTAGTTTATAAAACACCCCGATTAATCGGGGTGTTTTGCATTTTATGGCTGGATTGACGATGGTGACTATTATTGGTAAGCTTATATAAGTTAAAAGGTCGCATGGCGGAGTGGCTTACGCAGCGGTTTGCAAAACCGCGCACACTGGTTCAATTCCAGTTGCGACCTCATAGAATGAAATTTAAAAAATTTATGAAATGCCGCGGTGGTGGAATGGTATACACAAGAGGCTTAAAACCTCTCGGGCGCAAGCCCTTGCGAGTTCGAGTCTCGCCCGTGGTACAAATTAAAAAAAGAGCATTAATGCTCTTTTTTATTTTTTCAATAAGCTTGGAATTTTTGCGAAATCTTCTTCAAAAAGTGTGCGTGTTTTTCGAGAGATGCGGGCGGCGGCGGGATGGTGGAGTGGAAAAATTTTCAGTTCTCCTAGCTTTGGAATATTTATTTTTAAAATTTTTCCATGTACTTCGGAAATTTTTACGTTGGGAACAAAACTGTTGAGTGCATATTTTCCAAGGGTCACAATTATCTTTGGCTCTATGATTGCAATTTGTTTTTCAAGCCATGGCCAACATTCGCTAACTTCTTCTGGAAGGGGATCGCGATTTTCTGGTGGACGACATTTGCAAATGTTAGTTAGGTACACATCTTCGCGTTTTATTTTTATGCTCGCTAGCATTTTGTCTAAGATTCTTCCGGTGCTACCAACAAAAGGAATCCCAAGTTCATCTTCTTTTTTTCCAGGAGCTTCACCAATAAAAATAATTTCAGCTTCGGGATTTCCATCGCCAAAAACAACACGCGAACAATTTTTATAAAGTGTGCAGTTATTGCATGCAGACATCTTCTTATTTAATTTTTCCAGTTGTTCTTTTTTCGTCATTTTTTTGTGTTGTCATTCCGGGCTTGACCCGGAATCCAGGATTTAACGCCTTATGTTTTAAACAATATATTTCTTAATTTAATACTCACAATATAAATCCTGGATTCCCGCCTACGCGGGAATGACAATAGGTATTTTTTATTTTAATCCATTTATGAGTATTAGTTGAAATTTATAATCATTATCATTCCAAACCGCAAAAGTTGGGGGATAATATTGGTTGGCGACATTGCCAGGGTTTAGCATTTCGCATTCCTTTATATTTCCGTATCGCTCGCCTTTGACAATTTCTGTCCAAGGCTTGTGAGTGTGGCCATAAAAAACATAATCGAATTTTCCTTCCTCGGCAAGTTTGCGGGCATATTCAGGAAAATGCACAAAGGCCATTTTTTTGTTGGCAATTTCAACTTCGCCGTGTTTTGAAAAAATATTAACTGATTTGTATTTTCCATCAGCGAATGGATAATCTGCAGCATGTCCTCGATCCATATTGCCAAAAGTCCAAAAGATGTCGCCCACAAAATTCTCACGCAGAAAATCCAGCGTTTCAATTTCCGCCAAATCGCCGCAGTGAATCATTTTTTCAATTTTATGCTCGCGACAATAATCCAAAACCTTTGTTATGTTCGGAATGTTGTCGTGTGTGTCTGAGATGATAGCGATTTTCATATTTTTTACTTCCTAAAGTTTTTGAGAATTTCAATGTCATCTTTGACAAAATCATATTCGGTTTCAAGAATCATATCAATGTTTTTTTCTTGGGCGAATTTTGTGATGTCCTCGAAAGCTTTTTCGCCGATGAGGCCTTTGCCAATGTGTTCGTGGCGATCTTTGCGGGAAGCAAGTTCTGTTTTTGAATCGTTGGCATGAATTAGTTTGATGTTTGCAAGTCCAATTTCAGAGTCGATTTTTTGAAGAGTATTTTGAAAATCTCGCCAGTCGTAGCCAGAAGCAAAGGAATGTTGAGTGTCCAGGCAAATACCTACCAATTTAGTATGATTAACAAGCTTTATAATTTCGGCTAGTTGCGAAAATGTTGCGCCGATTATTTTTCCGGAGCCGGCGGCATTTTCAAGAAGAAGTTCAGCGGATCCCGTGTATCCATCGAGAGTTTTTTTGAGCATCTCGGCAACTTTTTCTGAAGCTTCATTCTCAGAAAGCTCGCCGGCAGATCCGAGATGAGTCATGACATATTTTGCGCCAAGCAGACTTGCTCGTTCAAGTTCGTCGCGCACAATGGCAACAGTACTGTGACGGATGCGATTGTCGGCAGAGGCGTAGTTGATGTAAAAAGGAGTATGCACGACAATAACT